>Ga0247803_1000395_pt1 | contig 23991 bp, 23 predicted proteins | sample UWRJL014104B1_FD_180928 | JGI IMG/M metagenome (GOLD analysis project Ga0247803, IMG submission 180928) | Plant litter microbial communities from Arlington Agricultural Research Station in Wisconsin, United States - UWRJ-L014-104B-1 | ecosystem: Environmental > Terrestrial > Plant litter >...
CGCTGTCCTTGCCGTCAGTCCAGTCGGCCATGCGCCCTAGCTTGTCGCCCTTGGAGTATGGCGCAAACGGGACGCCGTCGAGCATCATTTCCTCGGTGACGGCGGGACCCCATTGTTCGCTAGTCGGCAGCGCCGAAACGAGGTCGAGGAGAGACGTGGAGGCCATGGTGTGTGTGGTGGAGCAAGTTTTCTTGCGGGCGCCGACGTGGGGCAATTCTGCAAACGCCTGGGTGCGGCCAAACTCTTGGCGGCCGCGGATGAACGATGGTCCGTCCCGGGTCCTGCCATCACGACCCATTGTCCGCTCGCCATTCGCCGCCCTCATCAGTCAATGGCTGCTTACCGGCCTTTACTCTGGATTGGATGACTTCGCAACACTCGTCTGGGCACGCTTGGTGAGGCCTTGCATCGCAACATCACTATGGCCTCCCACCACACGCCGCTCTTGCACTTGCCCCTTCTCGATTATGGAAGAGGAACCAGAAATCTTGGTCCACATCTCTGCCCCGGCCACCCGGCAGAAAGATGAACTCTACCGCTCGTTGACCGACGCCTACGCGCACTTTGAGCCGTGCGGCGTGAGTCCTGATGGGTCTCCGCACATTCCACGCGAGAAGAGCCGCATCGTCTCCAACGTGACCACGAGCAAGGACTCGTATGGGAGTTTTCCTTCGCTCATGGGCTCTGGGAATCACTCTAGCAGCCAGAGCCTCCAAGCCGATGCACAGGGATCGAACTCACTCGGCGAAGAATCACAGCTTCCCATCAGCAGACTGGATCGGCTTGAGCGTATTCAAGTGAGATGGAGGCAAACGAAGTCTCGACCCAGCCTGATTAGTGTTCCGATTTCAAGTACTGGAGCACCTCCATCCTCTTCACGTGCAAGAGGTGCCTTTATCGACGACACGCAATCCGCATATCAAGCCCTGGAGAGCCAGATCCTGGACAATATGTCTGCGACCTCGGAAGACACCTCGGACGATGATCCTGCTGTGGAACGCACCCCTTTGACAGAGTCGGCTGGAAATTCTCAAAAACCTCCGAGTACCACTGCGTCGAAAGCGCCATTGTCTTCCAAAGCCTGTGAGTCGCTACAAGCCCCAACACTCGTAGCGACACCTGCACTTGAAGTATACCCTCCGGCTCCCCAAGTTACCATATTTTCCCCGGGAACGATACCGTCCCAGATAACAAGATTTCTTGCGACTTTAAAGGCGGACAATCCGAATCGATATAGACCGCAGAAAAGAGTCCGGACATTGGACCCAGACGAGCGGGGCTGTTGGCTGGCCGATTCCTGTCCATGGCCATACCCTGTCCAGGCTAAGTTCTGGACCTCCCTGGCCGACCATGTGGGCAGCGGACGGCTTGGCTGGGGCGTAACGCTACACCGCGAGCCTGCGCCAACCCACGAGCTCGGGATCGTGCGTCTTTACTGCTGGGGTGAAGTTGCTGAACACATTTGGTTGGCACTTTGGATATGTTCTGATGGGTATATATCAGGTTCTGGGACACAGTGGGTTGACGCGGAAGAGAGGGTGGTAATTGAGACAGTGGAGACGTGAAGAGGTGCACTGATATACACAACATAACCCCTGGTAGTGATGGCGAGTTTCAGAGCGCCAATGAACCTACATTTGAAACAAATGCTTTCTGCAATAACACCCTCGACGTGCAATGCAAGTGAAGACGTCTGAGGTAACGACAGTCCATATGCTCGTAGCGTTTACCCCAGACCCTGATTGCTTGGTGGGGTAGGACCTGCTTTGTGAGGCTCCGCTGGCGGCTCCACTGAAACATCAATGCCAAGTCAGCATCAGCAACGTCCATCTCGCCGCGATACGGTTCATTGACGCGCCCGCGCCACGACTTGCCTCTTGCCATGTGAATACTCGCCCGCCGTCTGAAATACGATGCCAACCTCCCCGCGTAACGAAGTCGCCACAAAGGCCAGCCTGGACGCAATGAGCACCGACGAAGGCACCCTATGTGAGCACACGTCGGACGACGAGGGCTACAACCCCTCCGAAGTCTCCGATGGCGACCACGATATACTAGAGTCAGAGGATGAGCGGGAACGGCTGTTGACGCAGAATGCGGGCTTATCGGGGCTTCTCAACAAGAAGGGAGTGTGGACAGGTGGGCGGAAGCGCGATGCACCCCGCAAGACGCAAATGAAGGAGCGCAAGAGGAGCTCGAACGGGGAAACGAGCGCGCTGATGTATGAGATGGAGGAGGGTGGGCACGGCGTGTCTAGCTCGAGCTTGGAGCACAGGTCGAGCGAGGAGGATGCGCGGCGGCTGCTGGCGACATCGTCACATCGGAAGGTGGGCTGCGCGATATGTTGGCACAGGCATAGCTAACAGGATGCAGACACGGCGATCGCGACTGTGGCGGCGGATATGCATATACCTCAGCATTGTCCTTCTCTTCCTGACCCTCCTCTTCGCCGCGTACCGAGCCTCCCGCCCAGCGTCCCTCAGACACACCACAACCTTGGCCTCCAACGGCACATCCCTCTTCGCGCCAACGACCATATTGATATCCCTCGATGGCTTCCGTGCCGACTTCCTATACCGTGGCATAACGCCGACGCTGAACAAGTTCATAGCGGAGGGCATATCGCCCAAGTACATGCTTCCGAGCTTCCCCTCCGTCACCTTTCCGAATCACTTCACTATGGCCACGGGACTGTATCCGGAGTCGCATGGCGTAGTCGGCAATACCTTTTGGGACCCAGTCCAGCAGAGAGAATTTTACTACACCGATCCGGAGCGGAGTCTACAGACGGAGTGGTGGGGTGGGGAGCCAATCTGGCGGACAGCTGAGCGCCAGGATGTTCGTGTCGCAGTGCACATGTGGCCGGGGTCGGAAGCACACTTTGACGAATTTCTCCCTGCCTACGTGGACAAGTATAATGGCTCCGAGGCGCTTCCGAGGAAGGTGGACCGCATCATGGAGCTGTTAGATATGCCTGGACCTAAGGATATCGGCGCACTGGCGGACAAGCCACGTCCCCAGTTGATTGCAGCCTATGTCCCGAATGTGGACAGCGACGGGCACAAGTTTGGGCCCAACAGCACCGAAATACGACAGACGATCAACGACGCCGACACTATGCTCGGGGACATCTTGAAAGGCCTGCAAGAGCGCAACCTGACCGACATTGTCAATATAGTCGTCGTCTCCGACCACGGCATGGCCACAACAGATACCTCCCGCCTCATCCAACTAGAACATCTCATTGACCCTGCAGAACTTGACCACATCGACGGCTGGCCGCATTACGGACTCCGTCCTAAGAAGATCGGCGAGCTCGAGCGCCTGCACAAGCAGGTTGTAGACCGCGCCCAGAACATATCAAACGTCGAGGTGTATCTCCGCGACGTTGATATGCCCGAGCGATATCACTTTAGTCAGAGCGAGCGCATCGCACCGCTTTGGATCATTCCCAAGGCAGGGTGGGCGATTGTGGATAAAAGTGAAGGTGATGTCGAGCAGATGGTGAAGAACGGGGACGTGTACCATCCGAGGGGCGTCCACGGGTACGATCATGAGCATCCGCTTATGAGGGCTATTTTTGTTGCTAGGGGCCCGGCGTTTCCTCATTCGCCAGGGAGCCGAATGGAACCTTTTCGTAGGTGACAATCCTCTCCTAGAGCTTGGAGTGTGTGTGGCTGACATGAGCGCAGAAAACATCGAGCTCTATAACATTATCTGCGACTCCGTCGGCATCCAGCCAGCATCTAACAACGGCACACTCCGTCTCCCGCTTACGCCCATAGGGCTCCACACAGATCCCAACACTCCATCCGACGAAACACCTGCCGACCCAGTGGATGCGTCGACACCCACCTCTAATACAGCGATCGCCAACACCGCGGTCTCGTCGTCAATTTCCATGGCATCGGCATCTGCGTCGTCCAGCAAGACTGCTTCTCCTACCTCGAGTGCGCCGCCCGTAGAGTCGAGTAAGCCGGCCGACGAGTCGTGGTGGGAGTGGTTGACGCATAAAGCGGAGCATGCGGAGGAGTGGGTCGATGAGTTTTTGCATAAGCATATGCCGGGGGATAAAGTGGAGGATGGTGATGGGGAAGTGGATGAGAGTGGAGGGAGGGAGATTCAGGGATGAGGAGGATCGTGGGGTGGGATAGATGATGTTTGGTGTCATTTATATTGTTTGTATTGTTTGTTTCTGGTAGGTATTCTTTTAGGGTTTGAAAGCCGATTCGGGGAGTTAGGTTAGAGTGTGGAAACGGAGCGCGAAAGTCAATGATACCCTTGGGAGCTTTTAAAAACTCCTCAATCCATAGATATTCGCTTTTCCTGCGCAAAGCCCTAGTATCGCTGTGAATGTAATGCTTTTTGACTAACGAGTTAACGGTGATAATATTTCGGTGGGGTACGGAGAGGTCAGGAAGTGGTTGGCAATGTTGCGCTTAGATTCGAGACGAGTCTACTTTGCCATATACACTACTACGACATCCCATCCCAAGAAGTGTCAATCCAAGCCAGTCGACTTGTATTCCGTCTTTCGTCAAAAGCGGCCGCCCAAGATGCTAAGCACGCTCTGTCGAATGAGCAATGTTTCGATCATCGTCTTGCTGAGCCGTTGCTCGGAAAGAAATGTAACAATTCCTAGTTTGAGAGTCTACTGTAGTTAGCACTGTCCTTGCAATTCCAAATTCTTACCCTTGTACCAGTGTAGCCATCCCTGTACTGAAGTAGAGCTGCGGGGTATGGAGGAAGGACTTACCACTGTTCTAAACGGGTGTAGGGGTGTCATTGATCACCTCGATCCAGTCCTCCAAATTCTCCGCTCCGTTCGCGTTCTCGTTCTCGCTGTAGCGCCGCTTGCGCGTGACACCGGAAGTGGGGACGGCAGGAGCTCCGCCCGTATCTTCCTCGTCGAACCATTCAAGGTAGGGAGTTCCAGGTTTGTGTTCGATGGTGGGTGGGGTGCGGGGTGAAAGCGTCGAAGGATCGCTACGGGGTGGACGGCTGGACCAAAATTCATAATGAGCGGGTTTCTCATCCCAGTTGTCCGTATGCTTAGGCTTGGGTTTGGGAGGGGGCACTTTTTCAGTCAATGGTGTGCCGCGAGGCGACTGTTTGTGCGCGGAGTTGTAGTCATCATCGTCGCTGTTACGCGGTGAGAGCGTCGAAGGATCGCTTCGGGGTGGACGGCTGGACCATTCATGGAGAGTTGGTTTCTCATCCCACTTTTCCATAGGCTTGGGCTCGGGCTTGCTGGACCACCATTCATGGAGAGTGGGTTTATCATCCCAGTTGTCCGTATGCTTGGGCTTAGGCTTAGGAGGGGGCACCTTTTCGGTCGATGGTGTGCCGCGGGGCGATTGTTTGCCTGCAAAGTCGAATTCATTATCATTACTATGGCCGGGTGAGAGCGTCGAAGGATCGCCGCGGCGGACCTGGGTGATGTTCAGCGAAGGAGAGTGGGGAGAGGACAGAGAACAGCGTTAGAAAGGGAGGGGCTTACCTCTTGCTTCGTGGTTGAAGTGTCTTGGTCTTCGATATTGCGAGGAGCCGTGGCGGTGGGTGCTGAGAGGTGGGAGTCAGTTTAAACGACAGAGAAGGGGAGATGGGAGATAATAGTACCAGGTAAAGCGAGGCAGAGAGAGACCAGGGCCGCGAGGAGGGCGATGAGGAGCTTCATGGTTGCGGAGATCGAAAATCGTAGGAGATTGAGGTATCCTCCGAGGTTGAAGTGGTGCAGTGGCGCGGATCAAGAAGAGGCTCTAGAGGGTCTTATATAGTAAAGGCGTGCGGAAGGACAGCCATTGGAGCTACTCATGATGACATAAGTACGATATCAGGGCTCTTCCGTGTCCGTCTCGGAGAGATTGTTGAACAGGTTAATAGGGATTTAATTGCAAGCAGGCCAGGCCGGTGCGGTCACTACAGTGAAAAAGGAAAGATATTTTCATAGCACCTCTAGGTAATGTGTATGAGTTTGTGAATTGGAGGGGTGATCGATTGCGAAAATTTGATATGCTGGCAAAGTGAGAGCGCGGTGATATTGCGATCAAATAAGCAGATAGAGGAATGACAGACGTTGGAAATGTGGAGACCAGGCACCAGCGACATAACCATAAGGAAAACGTGCACTGAAATTTCGTTTTGCGAGAACTTCCCATGCCCGCGGTTAGCAAGTGGCAGGCCACCACGTTCATTGTATTAAAAGATATAGCGAACGAAGGAGGACGCACGAGACAGACCCTCGAGTAAGTGAGTATACAAATAGCTGGTCAACTGTATTTTTGGTCGCCTCCGTTCTTGGCCCGGCATTTCAAGTAGCCAGTTACCACATGAGCACCACGCACTCGTAAAGTACTCCTTGCCCAGACGCTGGCTCTCATCGAACCGCTGGGTGGTCTACTGCGAGACTGCGTTCGACCCCTCCTTCCCATTCTTCTTGCCTCTCTTTCACATGTATGTAGTATTACTTATTCTTCTCTCAAGTCATTTCTTTCTACCGCTTGATCTTCTAGCTCGGTCTAAGCGGCTGCGACAACACGTCTAGAGAATACGAGTGACTTCGATAACATCCCATTGTCGATGAGCACACTGACCAAGTAGCATCAAGCTCCGAGCCTTGCGCATGCCATTCTAGCGCACACTGGTGGTCATGCAAGCCAGGGTCGCCAGTTCGCTTGATGGTCACTAGCGCTAAGAATTACGTGGACTTGGGGATCAGATGTAGGTCTCCGTGTAGAGGCGAGGCGTGCCTTGTCGGCAGTCGCTAGCGCGCCCGATGGACTAGCCGTGAGCTCAGTCACGCCTGACATTGTTCGTTGGTTCTCTGGCCGCCAAAATTGAATACCCGGGAACGTTGAGGGAGGCGGTGGTGCGTTGGAGAGAGGTCGTCTGGGTGGAGTGTTTGATACCTCGTCTCCTCGAGTGGGTTGTGTAAAGGCAGGAGGTTCTGCCGCTCCCGACCACCGTGTAGCGTCGTTTTGCATTTGCTCTGCTCGAGGTTGCGCGGTTGCGGTCGTTCTTCGTGTGTTGTTGACCTCCATCGGCTGCGGTGCACTTTCGGAGCTGGTGGTCGCCACGTTTGGAGGTTCTGATTGGTAAAGACTCTGCAAGCTGTGCAACCTTCCAGATGCGGTTGCCAGCAAATTCTCGATTTCGCGCATCCGGGCGATCTTCGCTGCCTCATTTTCTGTCAGCTTGTCGAGGGTCCCCTTCAGTGCGATCTTTTCTTGTATGAGAGATATGTTCTGGTTGGATCGGACCGTGTTCTGCGTCTTCAACTCCCTGATGTCCTTGTATGCCACGTTTAAATCTCGTTCGAGGTCTGCGTGCATCGCAGTCTGGGCCCTTAACATCCAGATCTCTGCGTCTTTTGTCTGCAAGTCTCGCTCAAGTGCCATGCGCGCCTCATTCTGTGTCCTCTTTGACGCCCCAATCTCTTCGTCTTTGGACTGTGTTTCGCGCTTAAGGCCCGCGACCTGCGTCTTCAAGAGCCGAATCTCTTCGTCCTTCGTCTGCAAGTCCCTCTCAAAATCCGGGTGCCCCGCTGCATGACCATCTATTGGTTGCGCGGGCGCTGTCTCCGTCGTCTTCAGATTTTCCTCCAGGCATGGATTTTGGGATTGGTGGAGCTTGGTGGCATGATCCAAACTCAGGCACTCGGAGTCGTTGATCTTGACCAGCTCTTTGATCCGCAAATCTCTCTGGGCAATTTCCTCTTCTTTCGTTTTCATACCCGCCTCGAGCCCCGCAACTTGGCACTTTAGAACATCCAGCTCCGCCAACTGATACCGCAGGACATCCAGCTCCGTCCGATGAGTTTTTTGTTGAGCCATCATCTGCGTGGTTGTCTCCTCTAGCCTGGCCCGCAAATCCTCTTGTTCGGCCCATATGCCAGCTATCTTACTCCCTACAGGCGTGGTGTCACTTAACAAAGCCTCTTGGATATCCTCCTCTTTAATGTACATGTTTTCGGTTGTCTTGAAGCGTTTGGCCTGGCGGCCGCATTCGCAGTGCGGATACGCATCGCGGGCAGCGAGCTGTTTTCTTTGCCGGATCGCGCGTAATGATGACATCGTGTTGGACGGTAATGCGACACCATCTTCCATGGTTGGATTGTGAAAACAGTTGATAATTCTGGAAGTCGCGAGTTGAACTGTGCCATGCGAGGGGCGATCGCTGGGATGGAGTGGAGCGTGCGAAGTCCGTTTGGGTGAGCCTAATTCAACTGAGCTTAGCGCATCATGCTGTGGTACATGCCGCGACGCATCTCCACGGTGACATGTCAGACTCACGTCATTTGTTTAAGCTCACTGTGAGTAGTCACATCCCAAATCTTAATAGCTATCATTGAAACACAAACCCTAGCTTCTCGCGAGATGATTTCACGATGTTTCGGTTTACTTTGAAGCCTCAAGTTGACTATTAGTTCAATTAAAGACATAGTTAGAGAGCACACGGTGAAGGATTTCGCTGATTCCATTATTGGTGATGGAGCTCCATATCATCAGTTGTTATATGGAGTTGAGGTGATATATAGAGTGATGAAGTAAATGAGGAACTGATTTGTCTATTGTACTCCACCAAGCTTATACGACATGTGAGCGGGGTTGGCACCTATCTACAGGGGCGCCTACTAGGTAGCCTGAGACGGTATGTTCACACAACCGACCGCTCAATGTGCTACATGAATAGTCCGACGCAAGAAACCGAATCGATAAGTACGAGAAGTACTGACATGTTTGCGATAGAAAGGCAACCTAGAGGTGCTTCTTCGACGCAGGGCCTGATACGAACAAAGCTCATGGCTCGGGCAGGATTGAAATTGACCCTAAATTCAACAGCTCTTAAGCTATACTACCTCTTCCGAAAGCAAGTGACCGTAGACGACCACTTTTCAAAACCAAGTATATATCTACAGCCTTGGAGTGGCCTTACTCGGAATCCCGTCAATGGCGAAGGTCTGGACGCTCTATGAGAAGGCGATGAAGAGCCCTGAATATCTATCTCATTCAGCTTCCGCATTCCATGAATGGCTACTGGATTGTGGATTCCCACGTTTAGGATCTACAGCAGGGAAAGCCCAGAACGAAGCATTCCATACATGCATTGAGGGAGTTTTCGCTATGGATAGGGAAAGGCTGTCCAACTTCTACAGTGGTAAGGAGGCTGGAATTTCATAGACTAAAAGCACATAAAAGTCATACATGGGGACATTTTCGTCGTAAAGGTGCCAAATCTGGAGCCGATGACCTGGCGTATGTACAAAATAAGATTCAACAAAGACGCAGAGCATATAATCATGCAACACACGACATTGAATATTCATGCTTCGATAGAAGTCACAAAGTCAGTCCTTATAGCTTGCAAATTATCAATACAATGAAGCTTCAAAGAAGCACGGTATGTTCAGCGCCCAGTCTAGATATCGGATACAGTCTAACGTCACATGACAAGACCGGAAGGCTCACTATATCCGGCTAGCGTGTTGTCGAGATCCTCGAACCTACGACTCGGTGTATATTGAACTGCTAACACGCTTGCAATGCGCGAGACATTTTCTTCAAAATCAATCCACATGCACTCGTTCCAAGGCGGCTGTAGTCAACATGTCCGCCGTCGAGAGTCCTGACGAGCGCGGGCCTTACTCCGGTAACGGCATCAAATGTATGGCGGGGTGACTCCTCCTATACGCATCGTTGACTGATTGCGCGCGGTAGACCGAAGGAACTCGACCATACTAAACCCCAAATCGTATCTCACAGACGAGCTTTGGAAACAGGCGCCCGTTCTTACCGGAAGCACTAAGTTTGAGCCGCGTGACGATGCGCGGAATATCTTGGTTACGGGCGGGGCAGGCTTCATGTACGCTGGCGAACGAATGCAAGGGAGGGAGGCGTGACTGACCGTTCCCCAGTGCTTGCTGGTTTGTTCGCCACATGACGCTCACGTATCCTCACTATAATATTGTCTCATATGACAAGCTCGACTACTGCGCAACGCTAAACAACACCCGCGTCCTCGAAGGCCGTGCAAACTTCACTTTCGAGCAAGGAGACATCACTTCGCCTGCCGAGGTGAAGCGGGTGCTTCGCAAACACGAGATCGACACCATCTTCCACTTCGCCGCACAATCGCACGTCGACCTCAGTTTCGGCAACTCGTACCAATTCACGAATACGAACGTTTACGGTACGCATGTGTTGCTGGAAACGGCACGAGAGCATGGCATCTCTCGGTTCATACACATCTCGACCGACGAGGTGTATGGGGATGTGCCGGTGGATGCGGCGGATCTGAGCGAGACGAGCTTGCTTGCCCCGACGAATCCATACTCTGCGAGCAAGGCGGCGGCGGAGATGATGGTCAACGCATATCGGAAGAGCTTCAAGCTGCCGTTGATCACTGTGCGGAGCAACAATGTTTACGGTCCGCATCAATTTCCGGAGAGTAGGTCATTGGCTCCTCGAGCAAGAGGCATGCACTGAACGTGTATAGAGATCATACCGAAGTTTATCATGTTGCTGCAGCGAAACAGCAAACTCCTAGTTCATGGAGATGGTTCGCCGACCCGGCGATATGTCTACGCGGGCGACATAGTGGACGCGCTCGATACCATCTTCCACAATGGCGTCGTGGGACAGATCTACAACATTGCATCCAAGGATGAAATATCGAACACGGAAATTTGCCAAAAACTATTGAAGATATTCGGGTTACCCTGTCAGACAGCAGAAGAGCTGGAGAAGTGGGTCCAGCACACGGAAGACCGACCATTCAACGACATGCGGTATGCAACGGACGGGTCCAAGCTGTCGGCGATGGGATGGCAGCCAAAAACCAATTTCGATGATGGACTGAGAGTCACTGTTGACTGGTATCGGAGGTTTGGAGAAGTCTGGTGGGGTGACATAACTCGCGTGTTGACAGCTTTTCCTGTTGTCGAAGGAACCGAGATCTGGACGAAGGAAGAGCACGAGGCGCTACCTTCTGACGAGGACGCAGTGTCAAAGGAGAATGGGATCTTCCACGGGAACGTGTTCACGAAAAAGGCTCTGAATCATCTGCAGGATACTATGAGCACGACGGGCGCCAACCGCTGATGCGGGCAAGCATGTGGACAGTAGCGTGTGGCATCTTGGATGCCACGTAGAAATACCCGGCGCAGCTACATTTTTCCTGTGAACCATTTCCCTGTGGTGTCCTTGTTGAAGCGTACTAAAGCTGTGATGGACTAGGTCCATTTGCTCGATTTGACATGGCTCGCTTCCATCCGCGATCTATTTGGGGCCAGCACCCTCAAACGGCAAATGCAGGGTCCACGACGCCCAGCTCGGCCCCGCCAACCCAGGAATTGCAGAAGCAACGCTCTAGACGAGGATGCAGTTAGACTCTGCGTCCGGACTGGGAGCTTAATGTGTGCACTTGCTAGTCAAGCATGTACAATACGCGGCCAAACGGGCAGTGCATGGACTCGCTGCCGCCATCTTGGACACAAGCCCAAGCCCCACGCCGTGGCGCCACAGCCACACACAGCGCTAGTCGTCACCTAGGGCGCGGTTGCGCCCGCGCTTACTTGGATCGCTCGAAACACCCAACGCGACACCTCTCCCCACCCTCAAACACCATTCACTCCTCAAATACCTCGACACTCGGCAGGAAGACTGTCGAGCCCCCTTTCATCCTCGACCGTTCTGCACTTGCCGACTACACATTACCAATTCGAAGAATTGACGGTGGACCAAGTACGTACCCCGCCTCACCGCTCAGCCGCTCGACGCTTGAAAGCTGCGTAGGAGGATGCGTGGCACGCACAAGGACAGAGAAGCCCTTACTAACACAGTACCAGAAGTAGAACATGGGACTCTTCAAGAAGAAGGACGGTGACGCCGGCGCGGACGACGACCGATCCAAGCTCTTCGGAAGCCGCAAGGCCAAGCCTACCGCTCCAGCCCAGAACCCGTACGCCGCTCAGCCCGCAAAGGATGCCTATGCCGACCAGGCACCGCCCGCATATAGTGGGGGAAACGCCGCCTTCAGACAAGAGAAGACACCAGCCGCGACGTCTCAGGGACAGCGGTACGGCGGTGGTGGTAGCTACGGCCAGCAAGGAGGGTATGGTGGAGACCGCTTTGGTGGTGGAGGACAACAGCCGCCTGCGCGTCAGGGAGGCTATGGAGGCCTCGGCCCCGCCGATGACTCGGATCGCGGTGCGCTATTTGGGGGAGCGGCGGACCGCTACCAGCAGCGCCAGCCGCAGCCACCCCAGTCGGGTGTTCCTGGCCAGAGCAGCGGAGCATACGGACAGAGTGGAGCATACGGAGAGAGCGGTGGCTACGGCAGCGGTCCTGCGTACGACGATCGCCAACTCACGGCAGAGGAGCAGGAGGAAGAGGATGTGGGGGCAACGTATGACCATTCGTTTCTCTCTCTTCAAGTGCTAGTCTGACATCTGCATAGGAAGAACGAGATCAAGTTCATGAAGCAGCAGGACGTTTCCTCGACCCGCAATGCGTTACGACTCGCCCAGCAGGCCGAGGAAACGGGCCGTGACACTTTGGCCAGGCTCGGAGCGCAGGGTGAGCGCATTCACAACACGGAACGCAATCTGGATCTTGTACGTATTTTCCACGCAAAAAGCAGGTGAGAACTACACTGACTTGGTATGCCAACCTAGGCGTCTAGCCAGAACAGAATTGCCGAGGAGAAGGCTAGGGAGTTGAAGACGTTGAACCGGAGCATGTTTGCCGTGCACGTCGGCAATCCGTTCACGTCCAACTCCCGGCAAGAGGCTAAAGATCAGAAGCTCATGGTATGTGCCAACATGTGTGCCCAAGTTTTGCATTGGCTTACCGTTGCAGGAAACCCACCACCAAGAACGTGCCCAGAGGGACGCAACCCGCAAAGCGGCGTGGGAGTCGAATGCCCGGCAAGACGATGTGAAGAAGGGTGTGCAGAGTACCACCGGTGGCGGTGGCCGGGGCACGTTGGCAGACCGGGCCAAGTACCAGTTCGAAGCTGACTCGGACGACGATGCGATGGAGAACGAGATTGACGGCAATCTTGATGAATTGCACGGTGGTAAGTTTACGCCTTAGAGAGCGGGTTCTGGAATGTCTGCGCAGTGCTAACGAGTGCAAAGCTGCGAAACGCTTGAATCAGCTCGGACGAGCCATGGGATCCGAGGTCGACACACAGAACAAGCACATCGATCGCATCATCTCCAAGACGGACAAGGTGGACGACCAGATTGCGCTGAACCGCGCGAGACTCGACCGCATCCATTAGAGTGGGAAGGGATAGTCGGTGGTGATGGTTGTTTGTGGAAGGAAACGTGACGAGCGATTAGCCTCATGATATGTGAGCGGGCGTAAATTTGTCGGCCTAGGACGTGGCATGCGTGGCGTTTGGCTATGTTTCGTGTGTAGAAATCAATCTCTTCAGTACATATGTATGTGTGTATGGTGCGGTGCATCCGCCGAGTCGAGGCCATCAAGGTCCCATGAATCCGGGGAAGAAGCTTGAAGCTTGGACCTTGGACCCCAGCCGACTGCGGGGAGAGCTCTCCACCTCGCGACGGCATGCAAGGCACCGCACCCTCCCAGCTCCGCATTCCCACCCGCGCAATCACGTCACACACAATGGGCGGCGACACGCACAACCGCACCATGCCCGTCTCTACGGCCTATCCGACGCTCGCAGCTGGACCTGTGGGCAAGCAGATCCACTCCATCTACCAGGCCCGCCTGCGCCAGTTCACCGACGGCGGCCAGTACCGCGAGCAGGGGCTGCTGGCGTGAGCTTTCCATCCATCTGAACGAGCTTGAGACGAGCTTGGTCGCAGTCCGAAAGTCGTATACTGACTCTCTGCAGCAAGCTCAACGAAGCCACGGCCTCGGGCCCCGAATGGGTCAAGCTCTCCGTCTACTCTCCGCCCGACCTCGCGCGGCCCACGTTCAAAGAAGCCACCTCTCATGAGTTCAGGCCCGCCGAGGTCGGTCAATGGTTCGGCCCCAGCTGGTCGACCCATTGGTTCAAGGTGCAGCTCACGGTACCCAAGCACATGCTGGACAAGAAGCACCTCGAGCTCGAATGGGACGCTAACTGCGAGGGCATGATCTGGACGGCCGACGGTGACGTCGTGCATGGACTGACGGGCGGCGGCGAGCGCACCCAGTGGATTCTGCCCAATGCGTTCAGAGACGGGAAGGAACACCTCTTCTACGTCGAGATTGCATGCAACGGCATGTTTGGGAACGCGCCCGGTGGCGACTCGATCCAGCCGCCGGACCCGAACAAGTTCTTCCAGCTGCACACGGCCAAGGTTGTGGCAGTCGACCTGGAGGCGCGCGGGCTGTACTTTGACTTCTGGGAGATTGGCGATGCCGCGCGCGAGTTCGCCAGCGAGTCTTGGGAAGCGCACGAGGCGCAGCAGATTGCGAATCGCATCATAGACGCTTTCATCGCGGGCGGTGGAAGCCGGGAGAGCATCGTCGAGGGCCGAAAGATTGCGCGCGAGTACCTGGGCGAGGTCGATACGCACAAGGTGTACGAGAGCGACAAGGAAGCCATCATCACGGGCATCGGATACTGCCACATCGATACGTGCTGGCTGTGGCCCTTCGCCGAGACGAAGCGCAAGGTTGCGCGTTCCTGGTCGAACCAGTGCGACCTTATCGACCGCTACCCGGAGCTCCGCTTCTGCTGCTCGCAGGCGCAGCAGTACAAGTGGCTGGAGCAGTACTATCCCTCCACGTTCGACCGTGTCAAGAAGAAGGTCAAGGAAGGCACCTTCCAGCCCATCGGTGGCAGCTGGGTCGAGCACGATACCAACCTGCCGGGCGGCGAGTCGCTGATTCGGCAGTTCCTCTACGGACAGCGCTATTTCGAGAGTCGCTTCGGACAGCGCTGCAAGACATTCTGGCTGCCGGATACCTTTGGATACTCCACTCAGCTTCCTCAGGTATGCCGCATCTCGGGCATGACGCGTTTCTTGACCCAGAAGCTGAGCTGGAACAACATCAACAACTTTCCCCACACTACCTTCAACTGGGTTGCATTGGATAACAGCCAAGTCATCTGCCACATGCCTCCATGCGAGACGTACACAGCCGAAGCAAACTTTGGTGATGTGAAGCGGAGTGTTTCGCAGCACAAGTCTCTGGACCAAGACAAAACGTCGCTTTTGGTCTTTGGCAAAGGCGATGGAGGAGGCGGTCCGACATGGCAGCATTTGGAAAAGCTCAGGCGCTGCCGTGGCATGAGCGACAAGACTGGACTCCTCCCCCGCATCAAGCTTGGCGATTCTGCGGATGACTTCTTCGATAAATTGGAGAAGAAAGTCGAGCAGGGTACAGAGCTCGTTACGTGGTACGGTGAACTCTACTTTGAGCTTCATCGCGGCACATACACGACGCAAGCGAACAACAAGCGCAACAACCGCAAGTCGGAGATTATGCTGAGGGACATTGAGTACTTGGCTACCCTGGCGACGATTAAGAATGATTTCGGGAAAAAGAGCTCGTACAAGTATCCGAAACAGGATATCGATGACATGTGGGAGAATGTGCTCTTATGCCAGTTCCATGACTGCTTGCCTGGGAGCTCGATTGAGATGTGCTACGATGATTCTGATGAGGTAAGTGAGCACCATGGTTTACCGCATGAAACCTGCTAACAAATTGTAGATTTACGAGAAAGTCTTCGCCACTGGGGAAAAGCTCTTGGCTAATGCTCTGGCTGAGCTAGGTTTTGATAAAGACATCAAGGCCGACAGCAAGCTCGCTGCACTGAATACACTGCCGTGGTCGCGCACCGAAATCGTCAAGCTCCCTGCCATCGCCAGCCTACCTACATACGGCCTCGCGCACGGCAATGGTATGAGCACTATGGAGATCCGACCGCTCGCCTCGGCATACTCTGCCCACACCGCTTCCATCAAAGAGACTGAACCTAAAGTCTTCGAACTCCGCAACTCTCAATTCGTGGTCAAAGTCTCCAACGGCGCCATCACATCCCTCTACGACATCGTCGCGGACCGCGAGCTCATCCCCAAGGGTTCAAAGGCCGCCCAGCTCGTCATATACGATGACAAGCCGCTCTACTGGCAGGCTTGGGATGTCGAAGTCTTCCATTTACAATCGCGGCAGGAGCTTGAGCCGACCAAGATGGCTATATTGGAGGATAGCCCGCATCGCGTCTCCCTTGAGATCGAGACCAAGATATCGGATAAGTCGTGGATCAAGACTACCGTTTCTCTCGCTGCAGTCGTCGGCAACGTCCCTTCGAGCATCGAGATTGACGCCGAAATCGAATGGCACGAGACGATGAAGTTCCTCAAGGTAGAATTCCCAGTCGACATCGTGAATACAGAAGCGAGCTACGAAACTCAATTTGGTATCGTGCGACGACCTACCCACTACAACACGACATGGGACATGGCTAAGTTCGAGGTCTGCTGCCACAAGTGGGCCGATCTCTCCGAATCCACGTACGGCGTGTCCATCCTGAACGACTCCAAGTACGGCTTCGCAGTCGCCGGGAATGTCATGCGGCTCTCGCTTCTCCGGGCGCCAAAGGCCCCAGACGCACATGCCGACATGGGTCGCCACCACACGCGCTACGCCATGTTCCCACACGCCGGTGGTCTCACTGAAGCCACCGTCCGCAAAGCGTTCGAGTTCAACAACCCGCTCAGCATCGTGGGGTATAAGGAGTCTACCGCCGCCTCGCCGTCTCTCCTCAACACATTCCACATCCACGGCGCGCCCAACCTCATTCTCGACACGGTCAAGCGCGGCGAGGACGACGAGGATGTATCGCGTGGCGAACTGCCTGTCAAGAAGGGACAGAGCGTCATTCTGCGCGTGTACGATGCCATGGGCGGGAAGAGCAAGGGTGTGATTACCTGGGGTGGGCTGAACGTCAAGAGCGTGACGAAGGTCAATGCGCTCGAGGATCACATTGAGGAGGTAGATGTTGGGACGGTCGAGGTGGAGGGCGAGAAGAAGGTGGGGGCTAAGATTGAGGTGCGCGCTTTTGAGGTGGCTACGTATAAGCTTGTGCTTTGAGTGTCGTGCTGTAATGGGGTTTGGGATAGTCGGATTTTCACTGCGTACATTGAGCTATGAGCATTTTTTCCTTTGGTCGTCTGTCTTTTGTTGCTGTTTGCGTTCCGATGTTTGCACTGGTTTGAGGGAGTATATACGGGCAGCGCTTTCAGTTACATGTGCTCTTGTAAGTATAGCTTAGACTTGTTGGCATTGCGCGTGTAGTAAAGCATATCATAGCAAAGCATAGCATAGCAAGTATACTCCTACAAGCCTTTCTACACACTGCAAAGCTGAGCCCCATCAGCATCATGTAACACATCACACATCCCCTTCAGCGCAGCGTACACACAACACCGACGCACCAAAAACCACAAAACAAAACAACCCAACACATCACAAGCAAAACAAAGCTCTCCTCATCTCATGATAGAATATATTTTCCTAAAGCTTATATATGCACCCTTCTCTCCACTTCCCAGCCACCAACGACCCAACAAACAGCCAGTCTCGTACCCCACCCCGCTCCGTCCCCGGGTGAAGGTCCTCCGCTCCGCACACCAAGCCAAGACAAAAGAAAGGCAAACGAGTAAAAGTAAGAGTAAGAGTAGAGTAGAGTAAAAGCCAGCCTAAGAAAAAGAGTCAAGACGACCAAGTGAAGCAAGGCACACAGACCTCCAACGAACCAGCAACAAACAACCAACCCACAAGCACAGCAAGTTGACAAGAAGAAGAAAAAAACGCCCGGGAAGAAAGAAAAGGCCCCAAGCTCATGTTGTTTCCTTGGTGCACTACCATTAGGAACACCACCAACACCACGCTGCCCTCTCTACACAAAGCGAAAACAGCAAAGAAATCAAACAAACAAACGATATACAAGACAAGGCAAGAAAGCATAGATTGCTCAGCGCACCCCAACAAAGGAAAAGGGGAACTGGCCTTGGGGGAAACATCAGACCCCCATCGCGCCAAAGTGCACCAAACGCTATGGTACATGTTACTCAATTTGTGCGGATGCGCGACGATAACGACAGTGTCCAAGTGCTCTACGAATGAGCGCGCGGGGTCGGATCGGGATCCGTGTCCGTCATCTGCTTCTGTTTGGCCTTGGGCGTGACCATCTCTTCGACGTCGATGACTTCCTTCCCCGGCGCGCGGGGGAAGATCTCTGGCGGTGTGAGTGCCATGGGCGGCATGTCGGCGGCGGATGCTTGCTCCTCCGCAGAGCGCTCCTCGGTGATCATGGGCGGGGGAGACGAGGCAAGCGCCGATTCGGGAGCACCATAATCCTCCACAGAGATGACGCTGCCTCTGCTGTTGGTGCGCATCATCTCAATGCCAAGCTTCGACGATGATTTGGGCCGTGTCTTGGGGCTCTTTGTGCGCACGTTGACATTGCCCAGCTCATCGTCTTCGTCGTCGCCCGACTCGGCCGATTCGTGCTTCCGTGTTTCGAGTAAACGCCGTTTGACGCCCACCATTTCTGCAGACCGTTGTCGACGGATCGTGCTCTCTTCCAAGGCGGCTGATGCGGAAACCCCGTGGGGTAGGTCAGCCGGGACAGGCAATTGCTGCCCCACATTCTTGGGATCGACATCCTCTGAGATCCCCAGGCCTCCCAATTGGCGGGCTAGATCCCGCTCACGCCAATCATCGCCGTTGTGACGTGCGATGATGACAGGCACGTCTTCGCCGGCGCGACTCTCGCTGTCGCCAAAGAAGCTAGAGCTGATCGAGTCCTCTCGGCTAGAACCACGGTAGCTCCCAGAAGGAATGGGCGGGAATCCTGACGAGTTGGAGGTTGGGCTGTCTTCCTGGCGCGTGGACTCTTGACGAAGACCGGAGGGCATCATGGAAGGATACATGCTCTGACTCGGAGTCCAGTTCGGTGGTGGCGGCTTCCACTGGCAAAGCTTGCCTAGCGTGTCTGAGAGCTTAGCAATAGTAGGCGGCTTTTCAATCAATGCGTCAAAGTGGTGAGGAGCCTGTAGCTCTTTGAGGTAGCCCGTGACCGCGACGATGGGAGTGTGCGCGTTGGCGTTCTTAGTGTCGCGGATCATGCGTGCAACATCAGCCCCGTTGACTTGCGGCAGCTTGAACTCCATCATGATGATGTCAAACTTGACCTCGCCCATAGCGTATCGAACTGCTTCCGAGCCGTTGGTGACAGTCAACGTACGACATCGCAATTTCTCCAGAAGCTTCTCCATGACCAGACGTGAGACAGGATGGTCTTCACATACGAGCACATCCAAAGGTCGGAAAATAGGACCATCCGCAAGGCTGATCTGGGACAAACGACGGGAGCTTTGTCTACGCCGTTGTACACGCAATAGTGCTTTGGCGCGAGAATCTTCCGTGTCGGAAGACGAGGGCGAGATGTCCAGAACTTGACTCCGTCGCTTGTGATGGTTCGGGAGCAGATCCCTCACCACGTCGCCTTCTTGTGACCCCAATGTCTGAGAGCGAGCGCGTGGTGATGGGGCACTTGTCTGTCCGAAAGAGCTTTGACGCTGACCGGGAGGACCTTTCTCAGAGAAGGGAGCAGATATTGCAGAGGGTGTCTTGACTAGCTTGAGAGGCGAGATAGCGTCCGGAGAGGGTCTCAAGCCAGACGAACGTGGAGCTTCGAAGAAGTTGCCCGGCTGGAGCGAAGTGGGATTGCTGGTTGTGTGTGACAACGTAGATGTTCCACTCGTCGATGTTTTGCGTCTCTCGCCATGCTGACCAGTACTGAATTGCACCAGCAATGGAGAGGAAGGCTGGGAGCCGCGGCTCGGCGAAGAATTGGACCCGCTTATCGAAGGGGAAGACGGTCTACCGGTGGTCTTGTTTGTCGACAGGGTGCGCTTCATGGGGGCTGGGAGCATCGGACTCGACTCCAGCGATGGCCCGGGTGAGGTGACACCGGGCGATTGCACTGCCGAACTGGACTTGTTCTGTGACTGCATTGCCTCGGCGCGCAACTTCTGAATGACATCTTTATTGGCCTTTTCCAGGACTGGCAAGTTCTTGTAGCTGAAGTTTCCAAAGTCGTCCGTGCCCATCGGCTCGCTAAGTCTCCTAGACCTGCCTTCCCTGACATGAGCAGGGATATGAAGCGGGATTAGACCTCGCTTCATAGTCGTGACGCTCACCTGGGAGCGAGTTCGGGACAAAGCATCATGCGGTCTCTCGGGGTAGTCGGCGACTGGAGTGCCTGCGGGAGAGTTTGACTGGTCTTCAAATTCAGGGGCAAAGGCGTTCATCGCGGCTCCTCGGGTGTCGAAATACTCTGTATCTTCAGGATTGTCGGGTGCCGGGATGAAAGACGCCTCGTCGTCTCGAAGTGACTCCCAGTTGATGTCTGAAAACCAGGGATGACTCCTGATTTCCTCGCCACCGCTGGCATATTTGTCTTCCATGTTCGAACCCAGTCGCTTAGCCGGGTCAGTGCACAGTAAGCGATTCATGAGATCTTTAGCCTCGTCGGAGATGCCGTAGTCCTCGTCGTTGTCAGGCCAGTCGATCTTGCGCGAGAGGATGTTCTGAAACACTTCCTCGGGCGAGTCGGCGTGAAAGGGAGGGTAGCCGTAGAGACATTCGAAAAGAATGCAGCCCAAAGACCACCAATCGCTCACTTCGTCTTGTCCGCTGCCCGCGATGGTCTCAGGGGCTAGATAATCAGGCGTTCCAACGAACTTGCGGCTGTTGTCGTCCGGGTCGAAGAGTGCCAGCGGCGGTGGCGGCATGGCGGAGGAAAGAGGCGGAGTGTTGTTTTGTACCACTTGTGACTGGCTCATAGATGGCGCCAATGGAAAGAGATCTGGTGAGCCCTCGTCGCTGTACGTCTCCTCTTCGATAGGCGAGCGTGTGCGCGGCTGCTGTTGTAGATCATCCGCGACGGAGAAGCGACGGAACATTGCCTGCAATGCTTCGCTGTCACCGCTGTCGCTTCGATTCCCGGAAGCCTTCCTCGATGTATCTCGGACGTGCGAGGTTTCTCGGCTGAGGCTAAAGTACGACGGCTGCGCAAGATCCCCATTGAAAGCGGGCGTCATGCTAGGTGTATGAGAAGGAGACGGGTTCAAATCGAACGATGCAGAACGAGAAGAGCCGATCGATGTGGCGCGGTGAAAGGGTCCTGACTTTAGTAGATCGGGCGCGGGCTCGGTGGACTTGAGAGCACGTTTTTGACGTCCGATCAAACCCATACGCGAGAGACCAAAGTCGGTCAGCTTCAAGTGCCCCTTGGGGTCGATGAGAAGATTGTCTGGTTTGAGGTCGCGATGTATGATGCCACGACTATGCAAGTGCTCCACTCCGAGCACGACTTCAGCCAGATACTTCATCGCCCAATCCTCTGGAAGAGCACCCAGTACCTTGATCAACGAAGCGCAATCGCCGCCATTCAGGTACTCCATGACCAGATACAAGTAATCTTTGCTCGAAAACGTCCAGTAGAGCTTTGCAACGAAGTCGCTCTCGCCCTGCCACATCATGATAGCTCGCTCAGCTTTGACGTTAGTCACTTGATTCTTCGCCACCATGTCCGCCTTTTTCAAGACTTTGATGGCAAAGTACTCCCCGGTCGATTTCTTCTTGGCAAGATAGACGCTGCCAAAGGCACCTTTGCTTATGGGCTTGACGATTTCAAAGTCCTTAATCGACGGCGGCACAGCGCGCGGTTGGGGCTGAGTGACCGGTGGAATTCGTGGGGAGAGGGGCCTGGGACCATCTGATCCTGCTGTTGAGGACTGCCGTCGGTGGTGGTGTATCTGGGACAAGGTGGGAGAGGAGAAGTCGGTAGAATGGAGGACCGGTGACGTGATGGGGGACTGCAAGCCCTCGACACCACTGGGTAGACGCGGCTTGTGCATACGCAATGGCGAGGAAGGTGGGACCATTGAGCGAGCGGGAGAGTGCTGTCGACTCGTCATAACGCTCGGGAGAACTAAACTTTTGCGCTTGCGTTCGCGTGAGCTGGCCACTCTACTGAGGCCCATCTCGCACGAGGGAGAGTCTGCCCTCCTCGGGCCTGACATGACTGAAGAAGATCGCAGGCTGCTGTCACTCTCCGCACCGGCATCGCTTTCGAAATGCATGGACTGACGCTTGTTATGTGTTACAATATTGATGGCTCCGGCGTGCGAGCGTGGTGTTTGTGCTCCGCCCCTCGGGCTGTTCGACCGTGTGGAGCCTGTAACGGAAGACTCTCTGCGGTTAAGTCGAGCATGCAAGGACGGATCAGAGGCGTTGCGTAGGGCGTGTGCCAGGGACGAGGGCGGGTCAAACGAGCCCGCAAAGATACCTTCTTCGCCCGTGGGTATGTCGTTGGGATCGAGTTGTCCCTCCTCGGCCTGTTCTTCGTCTTCGGAGCTGGAGCTGTCTTCGCCCGCAGCGATCCGCGCGGCCTTTGCCATTGCTTCCTCGATGCATTCCTGCACCAGCATATCGAATTCAACGCGTATGCGCTCTGAATATTCGAGGATGCGCCTGTGGCGGAAGACTGCATCGACCTTGGCCCGTGCCAGCTTATTCGTATCGTCACACAGCAGCTTCAGACCTTCGCATTGATCCGTAGATCCGGAGGCGGGTGATTGCCACTGCAGCACCTGGGAAATGCGGTTCTCGGATTGTGGTGACTGTGTGCGTATCTCAGAAGCCGGCTGAGCGCGAGTGTTGTCCTTGATGGCGGGCGTGTTGACTTCGAGCGCTGTATCACAGAGGTCTAGCACAAGCTCCACAATGCGGGCCAACGGGCGTCTGACGGCGAAAGACCGGGCGCGGTGGTGGCCGAAGCCACCCGACCGCTCGCGAGACTGCGAGGGCGGAGAGGCTGGCGAGTTGCGTCCAGATGGGGTGCCGGATGGGGTGCCAGAAGACGGTGTAGAGGTGGGCTGGATGATGGAGCCCTTGTACTCCGGGAGCTGTGGGGGTTGGGTGAGCTCGGCGGACGTGGCCCGCGTAGGACGGGACTGGGCCTCGAGCGCGTCCAGCACCTTGACAATGGCGTTGCGATGCTCGGAAAGGGTTTCTTGGGCCATCTGGACGTCCATCTCGGCGCGATGCTCCTGCAGACACAGCTCGGTGTGCTTCTCGAACCACCAGGGCGTGATGCTGCGCTCGCAGATGCGGCACAGAACGGGCATCGGGGGCGGGTGTTCCTTGGGTTCGCTCGCCTGCTCAGCGAGCTGTGTGAGATAGTGGGCGAGCATCTCGGCACCCACGCCTAGAGACTCTACCAGCACCTCCGGGAGGTCAATGGTGACTTCTCGGATGACCGAGGGGCGGATCATCCACATGGTCTGGTATGGTCAGTGTCGTCGTGTCGTGTGGCTTGGGAATATACGTACATGGCTCTCGATACCCGTCGTCCGGTCGTAGACCATGATGCCCTGGGCCTCGAGGTTGACGACGCGTTCTTCGTCCGTGTCCACGGGCGTCTCGGGCGCAGATTCTGGCTCCTCGTCCTCGTCCTCGTCCTCGGCATGTTTGGATCGCTTCCGTCCCAAAACGGATTGCGGGCCCATGCGCATGGAGAAGCGGGTGATGTGGCTGCGGGAGTCGTCGGCCTTGATGGACTCGACCGTCTCTGCGAACTGGTTGGGGTTGCCGAGGACCAGCTCCGACACGGGCTTGCCCACGACGTCGTCTGGGTTGGTACCCACGACGTCCTTCCACGAGTCGCTGACGTATCGTATGATGCCGTCCAGGCCGAGGTCCATGATGACGTTCAGGCTGTGCTCGGCAGCCTCCTTCAGATCCTGGCGCTCGATGCGCATATCTTCGCTGACGGTGCGCTCCATGGAGACACGCAGCATGTTGTTGGCGGCCGCCTCCTCCTTCAGCGCCCTCACGGCGGGCGGGGCCAGCGTGGCGGGCCTCGCTGCGTCGGCCATGGTGGGACTTGTCTGGGGACTGGGGAAGAAGGCAGGCGTCGGCGGCGGCGGGGTTCAGTGCACCC
>Ga0247803_1000396_pt1 | contig 23984 bp, 28 predicted proteins | sample UWRJL014104B1_FD_180928 | JGI IMG/M metagenome (GOLD analysis project Ga0247803, IMG submission 180928) | Plant litter microbial communities from Arlington Agricultural Research Station in Wisconsin, United States - UWRJ-L014-104B-1 | ecosystem: Environmental > Terrestrial > Plant litter >...
TTTGCCCACAAACATTGATCGAGGGCCGACATTAACGAAAAGGCCCAGTTTGGGGTTTGTTTCCATAGCGATCTGGGTTTCTACTGTTGCATTAAGGACCGCCTTGTAATCCGCTGAGTCGTAGATGTCCAAGGAATACCATATGCGCTGAATAGGACGAGGTCGAATTCGAAACTCAGTCACGATTCCTTAAAGTAGTAGTGAGTTTGGGGCTGATATAACTGCAATAGATGCGAACAGTACCAAAATTAGAAGCCCCTCCTTTGAGCGCCTGGAAAAGGTCTATGTTGCTTTTTGCATTCGCATTTACAACAGTAGAGTTTGATAGAACAACCTTCAATTGTCAGCTTATGTAGCACCGCGCCTAATGATTCTCCAGAATCTGGCTTTGACATACCTTGAAGTTTTCTACACTATCAGCGCCCAGGCCGTATAAATTAGGGAAGAATGACATGCCTCCTACATGAATGAGCATCTTGATCCGGACCGGATTCATTGTACACTTGGGAAGTAGTTGAGCTAATAGGGGCATTCTTACCTCCGAGTAGAAACCCCGCGACTCCAACACCATCGTGGCGCCCACCAACAGCGCCTAGGCTATGGCCGTCCAAAAAGTCGTACATATCCTGCCAGCGATTTCCAGAGCCAGCAGTGATTGATCCATCCACGTTTAGGGTGCGTACCTGAAGATCCTGAGCATCAATGAGCAAACCATTCTCATCGATGCTACTGAACCCTGCATTGGCATTGTGTCCGCCGCTTCTGATCGCAAACTTTGCCTGCAATTGCGCGATGATTTTTAGTATCATGGCAACCTCGAGCGAGTTTTGCGGTCTGATGAAACAAGCAGCTGGGAGCCAACAAGTTTGGGACCTGCCAAAGTACGATTGTGTGTTAGAATGGGCAATGGGAAAGTGGAAGACTTCGTACCAATTGGCATCTTTTTCGATCTTGTAGTCGGAGTCATTTGAAGCCACTACTTTTGAGACGATAAGCACGGCCACCTGGCATGCGACTTGAGCACGATTGGTCTCCTCTGAATCGTCATGAATGAGTGACTGAAGCGAATCTATCCTCCTCATGGATTCAGTGAGGCGAGCCTGAAACGCTAGAAACTCTTGCCAAGATGCTTCTGCTGAGGCATGGAGCGACAATGCGGTTGCATTTAGCTCGCTTGATAGGGATGATGCCTGCTGGCTGGCGGGTGGGAGCGGGAGGAAGCCACGCGAGAGTAGCGTAGATGCAGTGGGGCTCGTTAGTGCGGCCGCGGTAATCAGTTTAGTGTACAACATGTTCTGTCGGGAAAACAGAGCGAAAAGTCTGTTCATCGATTGATCACACGTCACAGAGAATATAGATAATGGTAATGATTGCTGTAGCAGCCAGTGCGTGGCTGCAGGATCCATGGCTGGTCTGTATGAAGACCGAGAATATAGTGCTGCATAAGGCATTCGACCAGGTCTCTGCTGAAGGGTCACCTTCAGCCAAGAAAGGTAAACTGCAGGCGATTGACCTGCCAAGTCTCACCATCCTAATCCAGGGAGTCACTCGATATAGTCGTGCCACGCAGGTGCATCTGGCAATCAATCAGCGCCGCACGAACATGGCAAGTACCCGAGGGTCGTGCAGGGGTCCGCGTTGAGCGCAGGGGCAAACGGGTCGTTGCCGCACTTTCCCCCGCCCCAACAGCAACCGCTAGGCAGCTGTCACCACCTTCTCACGTTCGGTTCCTCGGCTTGTCCTCAGCACCAAAGCATTCTCCAAAAATTCCAGGTCAACAAGGCCGCAGCCGCAATTTTCAACATGACGCTTCTCAATGCCATCTTCCAAAACTTTACCGTCAAACTGTTCGGAATGATGGCTGCATTCATAGTGGTACGCAGAGTCTGGACCGGTATGGCTCAGCACTGACGAATGACCCCAGTATCTCCTCAGCTATGCGCTCTATAATATATACTTCCACCCATTGTCGAAATACCCAGGACCGAAGCGGTGGGCTGCGACGAGATTTAGCTACATCCTCTCACTCTGGTCCGGATGGCTACACACCGATGTCCAGGACCTACATACACGTTACGGCGATATAGTGCGCATCGCACCCGATGAGATTTCATTTGCGCGACCTGAAGCATGGCAGGACATATATGCGAATGTGCCTGGCCGTCCAGCGTTTCCCAAGAGCGCGCTTTGGCATGGCGCGGCCAAAGGAAAGCCACAATCTGTTTTGAACGCAATAGATATCAAGGTCCATTCGCGCTTTCGCAGGGCCATGGACCCGGCCTTTACTGAAAAGGCATTACGCATGCAGGAACCTATCATCCTTTCCCATGTTCAGCTGTTCACTTCTAAGCTCGACAAGCTGGCTTCGTCAAGCAACGAAGGAGCCAACCTCGACATTATGCGTTGGCTCAGCTTTGTCGTCTTCGATGAAATTGGGGACCTGGGGTTCGGAGAGCCATTTGGATGCCTGGAAAGCTCCGAGCACCACCCATGGTGCTCTATGATTTTTACATCGCTTCGGGCAGCCACGTACAGAGTCACCTTGAGATACTACCCAGCACTGAACTGGCTCATGAGCTTCGCCATACCCAAGACTGTGATACAGAAGGGGATTGAGCATTGGAATATGTCGGTAGACAAGATAAACCGCCGCTTGAACCTCGAGAAAGACAGACCTGATCTAATCTCCATGATCAAACGGGACGAGGAACGAGTGGACGGCCTTTCGTATCCAGAAATGCTAGCTACGTCCAGTGTCCTCATCGTCGCGGGTAGCGAGACTAGTATCACCGTGCTAAGCGGCACGACGAACCACCTAGTCCGAAATCCTGACAAAATGGCATTGCTTGCTGCTGAGATTCGGAACGCGTTCACCAGTGAAGATGATTTCAATCTCTCCGCTCTGAAGGACCTGCCTTATCTCAAAGCTGTCCTCAACGAAGGTCTTCGCATGTGCAACCCAACGTAAGGTGTACAACCCTCACATAGCTATTCTCATGTGACTAAATCAGAATAGGCCAGTTGGAGCACCACGCATAGTACCACCTGGAGGCGGCATGGTCTCCGGAGAGCGACTACCGGAAGGTGTATTCGTTAACGTGCATTCATTAACAGTGTCACGTTCTTCAAAGCTGTGGTATGATCCTGATTCATTCCGTCCGGAACGATGGCTCGAGAACAAGAGTCCTGAGTTCGGCATGGATCAGCAGAATGCTATTCAGCCTTTTGGGGTCGGTCCGCGATCCTGCATTGGAAGACTGCTTGCATGGGCTGAGATGCGGCTTATCTTGGCTCGGTTGGTATGGAGATTTGACTTACTGCCAGCTGACACTGAGGCTGGAAGGTTACAGTGGGATCAGCAGAGGACCTTCACGGTTGTGGAAAGACAGCCGTTCGAGGTACGCCTGAAGAGGCGTGAGGGTGTGACAGCGATGAATTGACCAATCGGCGAAGCTACATGAGGTAGGCTCGAATCTTGCAGATAGAGGATGCCGTGCGATGGTAAGATAGGATAATCACGAATCAACCCAATCTCCCTTTCTTCCTGCCTGATCATCCTTGCAGAGTTTAACCTTTTCTTTGGTAGGCTATTGTACCGCTGAAACCCGATCAGCAACTCGGGCGTTGGCAATCGAAACATGCCAGGGCACTCGCCATCTCGATAGTGACCTCAATGTCAGGGAAGCACTTAGTACGGCAAAGCGAATTACTCCGAGACCAACGCGAGCTTAGGTGTGGCCCAGAAGGTCCGGGAAGTAAGCTGCAGCCTGCGGGATGCACCGTGCCGCAATCACGGCGGGGTGTTCTGCCGACCGTATGCACTCAAGCACATCACTGACAGCCATGTCGCAGAAGATCAAATTGCACAATCATAAGATGCATGCACGTCCTATATATCTTACGTGTGACAGTCTTCAACCCCTGTGCTTATAATGGAGCTTCGCCGTCGGATCTGGAAACACATTCTCGTCCAAATAAAATGTTTTGGGGCGCACTTGCCCCCGCCAGTACCTGAGGTCATACTCGCTAACAATCCTTGAAAGCACAACTTTGATCTCTGCCGCGGCGAAGTGCCTGCCAGGGCATGCTTGTTTGCCGTGCCCAAAAGCGAGGTTCTCTTTATTTGTTTGCACCCACATATGATGGTACTTCTCGCCGGGGAGCTGGCGCTTACGATAGGAGCGGAAGCCGTCAAAGACGGAGGGATCGGGCGTCACTGCTTCATCCATGAGAATGGCGGCGGAAGGGAAGGCAATTCGAGTTCCGCGGGGAATGCGTGTGCCATCATGGAGCTCAAGAGGCTTCATGGCGACCCGCTGAGGTGACACTGGATCACTATTAGCGGAATATTCTAGATGCATTTCTTCATATTGCGTTACTTGCTCAGGACAGGGGGGTGGAAGCGCTGAGACTCCACCAGAAAAGAATCCATCTTCTCAAGGCGCTGGAGACCGTGGTGGACGAAGTCGGCGCCTTGGAAAACTTTAGAGACGCTTTCAATCTCCTCGCGCAAAGGTTCGACGTATTCTGGATGGGCACAGAGATCGTAGAAGGCGTGGCTGAGGGCAAGTGCAGTCGTATGGATGGAAGCCAGTGTTAAGACAAGTTGCCTACACTTCATCTCTTCAAGGTCTCCTTCATTACCCACCGCGTTGTCAATCATCCATCCCAGAAGTGTTTCTTCGGTCTCGACACCAGCTTCCACTTTCTTCTGGTGCTCAGTCATCAGCGATTTGATTATACATTCAGCTCTTCTGCGATGATCCTGGAGCCTGTAACGTGAGGGAAGGAGTCTCGCCAGCAGCGGGTGCATAAAATTAGGGAACATGCGCAGTTGAAAGGCGGTCTGGAAGGTGTCTATCGGGTACTGGATACTGATGTTCAACCACTCTTCGTTCCGAGAGGCTGCAGAACCGAGGAAGACAGCACCTGTCATTCGAGCAACGATATCACGCGCGACGGACTGGATATCCACTTCCACCCATTCTAGCCCATGCGTTAGTATTGAATATACATAGGAAAATTTGGCTTTCTGTACCTTTGGAGCGGGGCATGAAATCATACAACGCGTGGTCGAACGCGGCTTTCGAGCGAAGGGTGTAGAAGCTAAGCCTTGGGGTGAGCTGCTGTAGGAAAACGCGCGTGTGAAGGGTGCTGTGTAGCACTACCGAAGCGTATGTGTATTTCCCTAGAATGTTCTACACAATTTATGAGCACGATACAGTGTTATTGGTGGCAGCTTTATCGTACTTGGTACTGTGCATGGGCATTGCTCAAGACCGTGTTAGGAAATAGGCGAAGCTCTTCGAGATATTTGTTGGACAGGATCAGAGTATCGCCGTCGGTTCTGCGGACGTAGTACATTTTATCTTTGTACTTCTCGCAGTCAGATGGTGGCGATGTACATTTCATGGGTGTCTTTTAACTGACTTTCTCATATCCGTTACTTAGAATGCTTTTAGCATTCGTCAGAAACCGCAGCCTAACCAGAAAGGTCGGCTCAAACCATGACCGATATCCGACGAAGGGAGCGTTGACCGAGGCCCGGTTTAAGTAGAAAGACACTGCGAGCAGGATTCCAAAGCCAAGTGTAAGAAGTACCGTTGCGGTGATATCGTAGAGAATATTCGTAAGCGATGAAGTCGCAGAAGTGAAAAGCTCCATGATGTCTCATGGATCGCAGCACCGTCGAGGAGCTAGATAACTTGTAGCTAGGTGCTCATTTATAACGTGTGATGATCATCGGTAACACCAACAGGCATCTCCTATTCCGCATCGGAGTGCAGATATTGTGTGGGTGGACCCCTGAGTCTGGCAGAGCCATGTTAGCCAATCGGCACAGTCAAACTCTACATATTAAATACAAGGCTCTCGGTCCGAGAATGGGACTGTGCCGTATTGTACGTGTCTTACATGCATATGCAGGCGATGACGGAGTATGGCTGCGGCGAAACGGGCTTGCGTCCGATTAACAGGCGCAATTTACACGGAAGCCGGTGAAGTAGTTGGTAGTGTTGCTTGACTGCGGTTGAACTGATAAGAGAATATGCATAGTAATGCAATTATAGCTTCTAGAAAAAAATTTAAACTCCATCTCATAGCATCTTCTTGGGGAGTCCTGAAGATCAATCCGTCACGTTGTATAGGTTATCCCAGAGGTCATTACGGTCAGATTTGGAACGATGGTCTACAATAGTGCTTGCTGTATGTCCAATTACACACGTAGATTAACTTTGTGAACTAAGTCTACTCTCAAATCGATTATGACTTCTTAGCGCGTTAACATTTTGTCATCCTCTCCAACCTTAAATTAGTTTACAGGGAGTCTGACTCTCAACAACTGCAAGATGTACCATCTCATAAGAAATGCCATACCGAGGCCTTTCATCCAGTTCAGATCGTGAAGATGTTTTCGTAAGCCTTCATTGAGGTCCCGAAGTATTGTATGTAAGTCCCGCAACGTGAAGTATGGCTCACAGAATACGACCTTTGATCCATCCTGATTGACAGCATACGCTATTATCTTGTTGCAAATACGATTTCCCTCGTTCGGCAAGTCTTTACAAGAGACTTGAACTGTCTTCTCTCAGAGCTAGTTGAACCATCCTGGAAACCAAATTTTGGAATATTGGAACAAGACTATTATCGTAGAGTTTAGACCACAGATCCAGCTAGTGCAAAGAACCGAAGTGCTTACTGTAGATAAAATTGCTGTTCTTTTCCGGAATGTAGTCGGGAAAGTACCGCTCTTGGATCTTTTGGTGTCCAGGTATTTAGCAAATCACATCTGTGAAGTAACCCATTGATTCCAGCATGTCGTAATCCGTTCTTGTCCGATTTTTCTGCGCATCAATACAGGCTTTTTCTGCGCATCAATACAGGCTTTTTCTGCGCATCAATACAGGCTGTGTAGGAAGCGATGGAGTTGCCAGCAACTTGGGTCGCAAGCCGCGCCTGGAGGAGTAGTGCAATTGAATGCATCGTATGAGGTTGTATCCGAAATATGAGTTACCATGGCGAGGACAACGTCCTGCGCCACCCCAAAGCCTTAGGCGACTCGCTTCTTCACACAGCGTACTAGTTTCACATCCTCGATTTAGACCCCAAAATAATGCAGGGCCGGATCGTTGAAGGCTAAGCAAGGACATCAAAGGCTACCTGAAGAGCCAAGGCCACCCGTCAGCTTACTCCTAACGACGTGATCCTTTTCTTGTTCACGTCCTAGATTGTTCGCTCTCCCGGAGCACTAAAATATTGGCTGCCTAGCGAACAGATACACTTCAGAAGGCAAGAGGCTTCTCTACTGATATAGCCACTAGCCTAGGTGTCTCATTCGCACCGCAGGTAAACCCCACCCGATATCTGCATACTCGAGGACCGGAAGTACAGTACTACTGCCTCGTATATGCATGAGTGCAGTGGGGTGGTCATAAATTTAGTAGAAATAGATCCAAGTTACACGTGAGAACAGAGTTGCATGACAATATTTGCAATCACAGCGAGCCTCAAAATAAATGCGCTAAAAACACTAGACGGCTATTTCTCGCAAGGTGGTGCGAGACGCTCAAAAGGATTATATGATACCATTCTTCGGGAACAAAATCTTGATTTGGCCGTCAACGAGACGGCAAATCGCTCTATCCTGACTTAAGCAGCGGCTTTCCGCGACTCAAGCTTTCGCGGTGCTTTCTTTGGAGCCGTTGTCTGACTAGCCGGCGGATCGCTGCTCTTCGTCCCTAGCTTTTGAGGCTTCTTCCGCTCTCCGTTCTCCGCTGCGGCCGCTTTATTTTTGGATGAGGTAGCTTTGGGTTGGGAAGGGGCTACTTTTGGCTTCGCTGGTGGCGGTTTCGGGGCTTCTTTGGGTGTCGCGGTTGCGGGTTTGGACGTAGGTGCTTTCGGCTTGGAGTTTGCCTGAGCTTTAGGGGAACTCTTTGGTTTGGGGGTTTCTTGTGGAGCAGTCTTGATTACTTTCGTTGCCTCCTTAGGCGTTGGAGCTTCTTTTGGTTTTGGTGGTTCTCGGGGCTTCGGTGCTTCTCGTCTGGACGACTGTCTAGTGCTAGCCTTTGGGCGCTGAATTGGAGGCGCTTGCTGGGCTTGACTAATCTTCTTTGGAGGAGGTTGCTGGGACTGCTCATCTTTGCCTCCTCCCAAGCCCATCGAAGCACCCAAACCTCCTAATCCCAAAGCCGCCCCCTGAGGCATTGACGGCATTGACGGCATTGACGACATGTTTGGCATGCTTGGCATCGAAGGCCTCCAACTCGTCATGTCCTTCGTCGACTGCGACCAAGTTTCTGGCGCATCATCTGGCGCATCTTTTTTCATCTCTTCCAACTCTTCCTGTGTAGGCGCCTGCGTTTCTTTGGTCTGCATGACCATTTTTTCCAGAGCCTTCTTCTGCGCTGGTGTCGACTTCCAGTTCGGAAAGTCTCCAACAATGCTTGACACTCCTTTACTCGCCATCTCTCCGAGGTCCCAGAAAGGCCCGCTTATCGAGCCGTAGACAGAGCCAATGCCACCCCCAAGCAGCCCCGTAACTGTTGCGACGGTCCCACCTACCACTGCGCCAGTGATCTTGCCCAGTGTTACACCTGGCTGTACACCCAACCCAGCTCCAGCCGCAAGTCCCTGGAAAGTACCTGAGCGCGTGTACTTTGCTGCTTTGCCAAAGGACTCTGCTTCGATCTCTTTATTGATAGCTTTTGCAAGTATCTCTTCGCGTGCCTTTGGGTCGCCTGCTGCATTTGCAGCTTGTCGAAGTTGCCATGCCTTTTGTGCCGCCTGGAGCGCCATCTGAGCAGAGACGCCCGAGTTCTGTTTGATCTCATGCTCCGGAATCGGCTGTCCCTGAGGACTGCTATTGGCCATCTTCTTGTTGCTCGCGTTTGTGTGTTCAGTCTCTTTTTGCTGTGTTCGTTGCGTGGGCATCTCGGTGAATAATCGTGTTGCTGATGTTAACGATTATTGACGTTGTGTTGTCAGAGATGATGTGGTGCAGACAGACCTACGTCATCCCAAGGTAGTGTGGCACTGGCGTAGGCATCTACACTAGTGTAGCGTATTTTTAACCTGCTTTATCTCGATCTGATCTACCCGCGCCGATCGGTACCCGCTCGCGCCCGTACAAGTGCAACAAAATGTGGTTTCCAACCGATCGAAGAAACAGAGCAACCAAGCACTGTACGTTCCCTCTCTGAAAACAGCAACGTCGTACTACGAAACTCAGTGACGAAGCACATGGTCGTGTCATGGTGGTTCAAGGCTGGCGCGCGCATGCCTTGATTGTTGTAAAACTGCCGATGTGGCGTTAGATCCTTGATCCTAGTATCTCCCCCACTCTCTCCAAGTCATGCGTGTGATCACGCAAGTAGTGCAGGGATTCGTCCTGAAGGCTGTGCTTCCATGGTATTGCGGTTTCTGGATCTTTCTCCCAACCTTTTATAGTTGGCCCACAGCGTCTAGTGGCGGGGTGTGTTCCTGGCACCCATTCGAAGAACAGATGGAAGCTGATGACGCTCTTCGCTGTCGGATTTAACCATACCTTTGAAAGCGCACTAACTTCCAAACAAGGACGCCGCAGATCGTGTCGATCTGTGATGAGCGATGGTTGATACAATGGCGTAAACGAGGCTTGCGGGTAGAGCAGGTGAAGCTAGCTCCTTCGGCCTGGGCCATTCTCGAACTTGCGTTAATCGCCAATCAGCCTCTACAACAAGTAAACAAAGAACATCTCTACCTACCCCAACTCCAGCATCAGTGAAATTACGAGTAGGATGTATCTCTAAACGCCAGGCTGCGGTGACACGATCGGCGTTATATAGCGGCATCTGCAGACGGGAGTCTTGAAGGATTCTACAATCCAGGGAAGTGATTCACCGCTACTAGCAACACGAATCCTAAATACAAACGTAACTCCGCTGCGAGCTGCATGTCCCCTCCACTTTCTGCGAAGGACCCATGAAATTATGAGTCTACTACTCGACAAGCTGCGACAGTGCTCCAAAGATCGAATTGCAAACTCTCCGGCCATACCTCGTCCGCACCATAAGGTAATGGGCGCACGGCTGGCAATCCGTGGCTGACTTCAGCCTTGAAGCCACAGCGCCTATGACGTCATTATGCTGGGCTTCCCTCGTAAAACCTCCCATGAAACGTATGCCGCTATAAAGTTAAGCCTTAGCTTTCGATATGAGGCGATTTCGGTATTTCCTGTAATTACCTCGTGTAGTTTTCTCGTGTAGTGGCAAAGCTAGAAATCTCCTTGTATCGCGTCGTTTTGACAAGCCCCTTGCTGAGAAGTCTTCGGCTATAACTGGATATGTTGCATTCGCGCTTGATTCGTCATACTCTACGTGCCAACAACGGGTCATCATCACCTTTACTGGAGTCATGCTTTGTCGACATTGTCAGAAGATCCAGCCTCTACATCGAGGTTCATTGCACAATATCGCAAGTGACGAGCATGAACACTGGTGTTTGGTGAAACACCACTCGACGTTCGACGAACTTTTAGCTTCGGCAGCTAATGGTTGTGACCTTTGCGAAGTCTTTGCGTCGCAAACAACCCCAAGTCGGCCTTTCCCCTTGTCAAGAGTTGGCTTTCGACCTGCCTGCAACATCACGAGCGATGTGAACGTCGGTATTCCGTCGCGCCAACCCGACTCGTCCGAGTTTTATCCAGGGATGGTAGGCCTGTCGTCCAAGTCGTGGACAGCCTCGACATAATGGTTAACGAGATACTACATTCCGACATCAGGTGGGCTATCTTAAGACACAGCTGGGGCCCCGACCGCAGTCTGATAAGCACGCTGACGTCGGCAAACATGCAAGATATGCAGCGAAAGATTGACGAGGCGACGCTCTGTCCCTCTTTCCAGGACGCCATCACCATCACTCGAGGCCTCGCCCTCCAGTACGTTTCGATTAATGCGATGTGCATCATACAAGATTCCCCGGATGATTGGCATGCGGAGTCATCGCGCATGGCCGAGTACTACGAAGGGGCTCAGATCATGATATCGGCCTTGTTATCCAGTTCAGCGGGGGACCGAATGCTTCATACGCGTGATCATGGCCCATTGGCAACCGTTGTCGGGGATGAACAGCCATTGGGCGTGAGACGGTTACTTGAGAGCGCTGTTAGCGTTACGCCCTATCTGCAGCACTCCTGGTCTGCCAGAGAAAACATAGCGATTCAGCCCTTGAGCAAACGAGCTTGGACGTTACAAGAATACACCATGGCGCCATGCATCATACACTTCACCCAAGAACAAATCATCTGGCAGTGCACCACATGCCTAGCTTCTGAGGATAACCAATACAGCATCTTCGACAATGAGCTACCCGAGACGCCTTTGGAGAAAGCGCGAAAGCACGAACCGGCCTACAATGACAAAATGAACCCGAAACTGTCTCGGTTTAGCCTTACCAAGATTGGATGGTACGACATAATCGAGAAGTACACCTCCAGATCCATTACGTACACTAGCGACATTCTGCCCGCTCTAAGCGCAATAGCTGAGCAAGTCAATTTCTACACACAACTATCGTACTGCGCGGGGCTTTGGAAGGGCGTTGACGATACATTTTACTACGATCTGCTTTGGCAGACGAACAAACGCCACAATTCTCCAATACGTGCGGAAAATGGTTCGCCTTCCTGGTCATGGTCATCCATCCGGGGTAATATCCGCTTTCCTGATTGGCAAGGGAATTTCGGATAGCCAAGCCGTACGATCCTCAGATTCTCGAGGTTTCTATCAAGCTTAGCTCAGTGCAATCGCCCTTTGGGAAGGTGGAAGAGGGAATTATCGACTTTGTGGGCTGGTATCATGACTACATTGGCAAAGCTACCTTCGCACCTTTCCACACCAGCCGACGAGGTGGCAGATTCGCGAAGAACGATGTGGACGACTGGAAGCTTCCTGACGACGGTCAATACCTTAATCCGGTTCCCGAGTTAGCAGAGCTAGACATTTCGGGGATCGAGGAGAAACATTGGGACGAAGAACAATTGGAACAAGCGTATGGCGTTGGTGAATTGGATATCTTGGACGACGAGCAGGCTTGGGAAAGTGACGAACACGTCATTTTGTTCATCTCCGAATACAATACATCCCGCAAGCCAGTTTCTGGGGACTTGGAATCGACGCAGTTCTTTTTGATCTTGAAACGAGGGATAGTGACGGACGGCGTGGCCACGTACACAAGAGTTGGAATAGGGCACACAGATCTTGATTATGTACTTGAGATCAGCGCGGAACATGGCTGGAAGGAAGAGAAGATGCAACTTCTCTAGACGCATAGGCTATGTTGTGGTGAGGAAAGATCGGTTTGAGAATCACTCTTTTACCAGCTGTGGCGATCGGTTAATCGTATTCATTTTCCATAAGCTATCAGATGTCTTGGCTTCTGTCTAAAGTTTGCAACGCGTAACATCCTATGGAGTACTTTTACTGGGCTTGTCGGTAGTAGGTAAATTAGTCTACATTGCCATACGATTTGAAATAAACATTTCTTCAAACTGTCTTATATCGTAGTAGTGCTAGAGAAGTGTTGGCTTACATTAAGCTTAAAAACTTAAGTTTGAACAAAAGCAAGTTGGAAAGGCTATTCTTAGCACTTTTCTCCGGCACCATTACTACGCTTTTACAGTCTATAGAATTTGATTGAAGTAAGCTCTTAGATCTAGAATCAAAGTCATCAAGAATGGTTTTAGTAACAGCCAGTGTTGCCGTGTTGTTAAGCAGGTTGCCTTTAATGATGCGCGTTACCAAGTCTAGACAAAAGCTAAGTGGTTGTTGTATTGTATATACGATAGATGTGAAACTGATTGATTGTAACTAGAACCTAAACCTATTCTACAGAGCAGGTCATTCATACCAGACCGAGCATATTATGACCGAGACGACCCTGCCGCGCTCTTCGCATCCCCGTCAATTTCCACCAACTGCACAAAACTCCGCTCATCGTCATTCGTCTGTGGTTTCCTCGCATGAGTAACTCGGTACGTAGTCTGTACATTTATCCCATTTGCGCTCAATACCCCCAGCGTGTTGCCCTCGCTGCGACCTCCTGCTCCCGTCGCACCGTACGTCGGCTTGGACGCGTGCGCGCTGCTGCCCATGATCTTTGGGAAGAGGCGTGCGAGACCGAGACGGATGGAGGGCATGCAAACGCAGATTATGCCTACGTCCGCCTCGATGACGGACCAGAGGGAAGTTTCGAGGTAATCCCCTGTCATATTAGTTGTGTTAGCGAAGTTGACGAGGGCGCGAAGACGGATGATGGAAACAACGGTTACGCTGTGGAGGCTCGATTAGCAACGCTTTTGATCAACTGCAACACGTGGTTTGCGACTCACAAAGTACCGACGCCAAACATTGTCAACACACCAAGCTTCTTCTTCGTAGAAAGTTGTAACCCCCAGATTTGTTGCACTGGGAGCGCTAAGGTAATGAAGTCAAGGAGAACGTTGAAGCCCGCATGCGCGAACGCGAGTGAGTTGTTGTTAACACACCGTCCAGTGTGCTCGCCGTCCCATTGCAACCACGCGTAGCTCACAGGGGTGCAGACGAACACAGCAGCAAAGCCGAAGGCTATCATGGCGGCAACTATGGCGACGATGAGGATCCATACCAGGCGTCGGAAGCGCCTTTCGGGGAAGATCTGCAGGTAGAAGAGGAGAAATTGGATCTTGATGAAGCCGAGGAGAGTGAAGTAGATGAATTCGCTGACCCAGAAGTACTGGGCGGATGTGAGCACACTGGCTGTTGAAAAGATTGGGAAGACGAGGGACATACGAGGAGGGTTGTTGTTATACCTGGAAACGAAACTTTCCAAATGTCGTGACCTAGCCCGGTATATGCTGTGGTCGTGAGTAGAAGGATGTGAAAAGAGTTGAGATAACTTACACATCCTCAAGCATACTGCAAACAGCACAACGTCCAACATCTAGTGATGGTGAGAAATAGTCGCACGCAAAGTCACGAGTACCCACTAAAACAATGGCCATATTTGCCTCGTCAAGCCAATGCATACGGCCAACCGCAGCGTAGGCAGACCATCGCAGAATGACAGAGAGGACCGCCAAAACGAAGAGTACGATGTTCACCATTCGGAATTTCATCGACTTGTCGAGTATTGGTTCGTTGCAGGTGATGGAGGTTTTGTTGAGTGCCGTCAACTTGTCCATGGTACTGCACGACGAGGCAAAGCAAAGTTTGGCCTTATCAAGAACGACGGCATCTCTACACATGCAGGATGCATCGGAGAGGGAGAGGGGATCGCAAGCCGAGCTTGCAAAGATGCTGTTCAAGCACTCTTTCTGGGAGTCACGTTAGTGCGTGGTCTTTGTAGGTGTACTTTTACTCACAGCGCAATCTGGCGCCTGGCTCAGCCCGCCATCTTGAGCACGGCATGGTGCCACCAGAGCCAAAAACAAGGCGAGTACACAAACAGGAGAGAGACCTTTCATGGTGGAAGCGGAGATTGATAAGTGGCAGTCAAGTCTCAGCCAGTTGAAACCTAACAAAGGCAAATACTGGGACGCTTGATGGAGGGTTCAAGGCCGAAGAAACTTGTGGTAGATCCAGGGTGCGCATTAAGATAAATAAAAGGCCCCGATAAGCTCTGTGCTATATTCGCTTCGATGCGTTCGACATGCTGCAAATGAATCGTAAGGGACCGTGATGCGTCCGAGCATAACGCTAGCAAATTGGCCTCTTTGGAGACGTATCGAAGTACATGGCACCGCCACTCAGAATAAACCAGCGTAGATGCGAAACACTAACTTGTCATCGCGGCACTGGGCGCCATCCGTCCCTGCGGGCCATCACGAATCGGTGCAGATCTTATGGCTGATCGACAGATTGCCGACTCCACCGAGATCTAGTAGATTCAATGGAGATGCAGGGGCCACGTGGTGAGCAGTTGTCGGGACAAGCACTCCACTTGGTGGGTTGTTTTGACGCCTTTTATTCTTCGGACGCGTTGGTGTTTCTGTCTAGGTGGAGCTGGTAAAGGGCTAAACGCGACGGCGGGATGTTTTACTTCGTGCACTTGTTGCGTTAGCAAGGTAGAAATTTCGGCGTCATGATCAGACAGGAGAAGGGCGAGCAAGCCAACGTGCTGGCTTCGGAGAGGCTACTGCCGACAGACGTGTAAGAACGGGAGTGAGAACGAGAAGAAGCCGAGCGTCCGTGATCTGCGTGATCCTTCATAGCATCAGCTCTCAAGTGTCGTCCAATCTCCCGTTGCCATGCATCGGAATGGGCTCTTTTGGGCCATCATGAAAGCTGCAGGTCACCCGAAAGCACACCGCGAAGACATTGAAGAGACATCGCGACGCGAGGAATGGAAACGTTCTAAAGCGCGAATCGAGAGGTCCATGTAAGAGGTCCATGTGATAGGCGCCTCGCTCAAGTTGCCATGGCTGGCAATTCGTAGCCAGAAGCGCGTCCGAATTTGTCTGCTGTGGGTCCAGGGGGAAGAGACGCGAGCGATGAGGTAGCGGTCGGGCACGGCCCACTTGGGTGTGACGTACAGTGCCGCTCGGGCCATCTCAGCCAACCGTGCACCTCCACCCTGGGTGCTTGCACGTCTGTTGACATGCAGTTGTCATCTTTTGTGTGACCAGGTCGCTTTGTATCCGTCGACATGGCTGCAGGGCGATAATGGAGCTCTCCTGCGCTCTTCCCCGTGACCAATTACGTTCCATCACCCCCACGAAAGCCTAGCGACCTGCACAGTTCCCCGCCGCATTGTTATCATGCTCAGCTCGTAGGTACACGAAGGACGTCTCCTTACAGCAGTCCGCTGGAAGTGCGGGGATAGCTATGCTCAGCCCTCACTGCCCCTTCCACATCTTTCCCTTCCACTCCACTGTTCCCACTGCCAACGCTTTTTCACTGCATAACAACCATGAAGTACACCAGGAAGCAGGTCGTCACGTTTATCAGTATCCTCGTGAGTGGACACACGTCAACTTACCTCTAGCAGCCTGTCTAACTAGTTTAGTGGCTCCTTGCCGTCACGGCAGTGTCGAGCTATGCCTTCTCCCGCATATGCCGCTTCTCCATTCCCATCTCCAACATCCTCGCCTGCGCCGCGACGCTCCTGCCCGTTGTCGCGGGCGTACTTCTCGAAGGCGGCAAGCGTCTGACCCGCAGAGACAAGACTCGCCCGCCGATCGTCATCGTCGCCAACACGCTCATCCTCATCTACTCGACCGTTGTCATCACGCTGCTCGGCACCCATGCCTTTCCGCCGTCTGCGCTCGACTGTGGCCTGCACGAGCGATGGATGAGCATGTTCAGCCACAAGGACGATGTGGCGATATAGGCGATTCAGCGGGCTTTCAGCTGCTGTGGATTCAAGTACTCGAGGGATATGGCCTGGCCGTTCCCCGATAAAACGCACGATGCACTTTCTTGCGAGAAGGCGCTTGGACATAAGAATGGCTGCTTGGGAGCCTGGAAGGACGAGGAGCGGCGGATGGCCGGCTTGCTGATAGGCATGGTTGGGATGGTGTTCATTTGGCGGGTGAGCGCTCCTACGTCCGCCATAGCTACCCCTTGTGCTAATACTGTTTCCAGCTTGCCATCATCGCCATTCCCACGAAGCACGACGAAGAGCACGGTAGTGCGAAGCATGACGAAGAGCACGGTAGTGGTAGGCGCCGAGCCATCGATCACCTACCCTACAGGGACCGCGAGGAGCGTGCCGAAGGTGATGAGGGCCAGAGCGGCCCTCGTGGAGAGCTCGGAGTAGACACGCAGCAGGAGAATAATGCTCGTGGACGGAGCGAATTGCAGTCGGAGGGACAACCTGTCGCTCAGCTTCAGGGTAATAGTGCTAATCTCTCTGAGCTCGGAGCTCCTACAGATAGTGCTAGTTGATGTATTCATTGACGGGTAGATATACGGCACTTCTGTCTGGAAATGGCAGAACGTAGGAACTCGAGGGATGACGATATTACGAACACAGGCGCTCACTTGCTTGGAATCCATCGAGGTTTTAGCCGACTTCCATGCTCGGCTACGTGGCTGGCTATATGCTCTCTCAAATGCCTCGTCTCCAATTGGCTGACACCCCAAAGGTCTTCGCTTGTCCGCGAGTCATGCCATCTGACGTCGCGAGCTCTAACCCCGCCACCAGCCGCAAACCACGATGCAGGAACCATATTGCCTTCTTGCTGTGCACTGGCGCCCCCGAATAACGAGCCAGACACTGTCCTCACTCGCTTCTTGAATGCACATTCTTCCATGCTAACTTTTTTGGAGCCATTACCTTCAAGAAGCCTCCGAACTCAAGAAGCCGAGGAGCTCTCACGTCTAGAGGGGTAGATCCGACGGGTAGCTAAACTAGCGCGGCTGGCTACTCTTATTTCCTGGGTCTTGGAGATCATGTCGTCCTACATTGCTCGAGACAATCGTTCCTTCTTGCTCTCTCCACGATGAATGTGTTTGCGCGCGCAATCCAGCGCCAGCGGTTTGGCGCTCGTAGCTCATTTCTAAGGCACATTCAACATCCGAGACGGAATGCATCAACATCTAGCTTAGATCTCAAGGGAATAACAGTTGTTGATCACCACTACGAGTATGCTCCCTTCTCTCTGTTGTTCCTTGCACCCTGCGCTCATACCCACATTCACAGTGCCCTTGTCGTCGGGGCAGGCGGAGCTGGTCTTCGCGCTGCCGTTGGCCTCACAGAAGCCGGTCTTAAAACTGCATGCGTCACCAAACTGTTCCCAACACGCTCGCACACTGTCGCAGCTCAAGGCGGTATCAATGCAGCCCTAGCCAACATGACGACCGACGACTGGCGCTGGCATATGTATGACACAGTCAAAGGTTCGGACTGGTTGGGCGACCAAGATGCAATCCACTACATGACGCGAGAAGCCGTGCCCGCGGTAGTCGAGCTAGAACATTACGGGATGCCCTTCTCGCGGACTTCCGAGGGAAAGATCTACCAGCGCGCGCTGGGCGGCCAAAGTTTGGAGTATGGACGAGGCGGACAGGCGTATCGAACGGCATGTGCGGCGGATCGGACGGGGCATGCCATGTTGCATACACTGTATGGGGCGAGCCTGAAGGCCGGCGTGGAATTCTTCGTCGAGTGGTTTGCGCTGGATTTGATGATGGGGGACCACGGAGAGTGTTTGGGTATCACTGCCATGAACATGGAGGATGGAACATTTCATCGCATGTTTGCGCGAAATACGGTTTTGGCTACGGGCGGTGAGTTCACAGATTGCAATTTTTGTTCGAAAGCGTGCGCAGTGCTGACACAGACAGGCTATGGACGAGCGTACTTTAGTGCTACCAGCGCACATACGAGTACCGGAGATGGAAGTGCCATGGTCGCCAGAGCGGGACTGCCACTACAAGACATGGAATTTGTGCAGTTCCATCCTTCCGGTATCTATGGCGCAGGGGTACGTTAGTGCAAGCATAATCTTCTAACATCTAGAACTAACAGCACCCCAGGTTCTCATCACGGAAGGCGCTCGTGGCGAAGGCGGCTACCTCCTCAACGGTCGCGGCGAACGCTTCATGGAGCGCTACGCCCCTACCGCCAAAGATCTCGCCTCGCGGGACGTTGTATCGCGCTCTATGAACCTGGAGATTCTCGAGGGTCGAGGCTGTGGACCCAGTGCGGATCATATATATCTTCAGCTCTCACACCTACCGAGCGATGTTATCATGGAGCGACTGCCCGGCATCGCGGAAACGGCGGCCATCTTTGCGGGCATCGATATTACGCGGGAGCCAATACCTGTGCTGCCCACCGTCCATTATTGTATGGGCGGCATACCGACTAATTACAGGGGCCAGGTGATGGACGTGCAAGATGGAAAGGATGTCGTGGTCGATGGATTGTACGCTGCTGGAGAAGCGGCGTGCGTGAGTGTGCACGGCGCGAATAGGTTAGGCGCCAACTCGCTACTCGACATTGTTGTATTTGTTAGTCTATCCTGTATCCGAGTACTCAATCGTACATATCGCTAACGATCAGTACTAGGGCCGAGCAACTGCCCTGCACATAGCAGAAAATCACTCCCCATCCGCGCCGCACCACCCCTCACCCCCAACCACCGGGCTTTGTTCTATTTCAGAAATCCCCACCATCCTCTCCTCATCAGGCGCGTCCCCAACCTCCACGCTTCGATCCACAATGCAACAAACAATGCAAAATACCACAGCCGTCTTCCGCACCGCATCCTCCCTAGAGACCGGTAACGAGCAACTCCGCGCCGTCGAGGAGCGATTCGCTAAAGACCTACTCGTCACCGACCAGTCGCTCATATGGAACAGCGACTTGATCGAAACACTCGAACTGCGGAATTTGTTGACAAACGCGGTGCAGACGAGTACAGCGGCGGTGGAGAGAAAGGAAAGTCGGGGCGCACATGCAAGGGATGACTTCGGGGAGAGGGATGATAAGGAGTGGATGGTGCATAGTCTGACGTGGCAGAAAAATGTGGGGGACGAGGTGAAGTGGGGAAGTAGAGCTGTGCAGATGGGGACGTTAGACGAGGCGGAGTGTAGGAGTGTGGCGCCTGTCAAACGGTCCTACTGAGATGGCTTGGGCTGGGGTGGCAGTACGAGGAATGTAACAGGCTGTACGCCGTCGTGATGCAACCTACGAGTCCAGTCAAGGTGCAACCATTGTGGGGTCACGTCGTGAAACGAAAGTTTCGTGCGCTCATATCGGTTTGCATTACTTATATTTCCCAACATTGTGCGCCATGTGATCGAAGTAAAATCTTCCCGTCGCTTTCAATGTTCCGTTCAACGTCTACACTTTCACAACACCACAGCTTGGTCTTAGCATTCCCTGGCTCACGCCATATCTACTAGCACTACCCACATGCCGGGCTCCAATTTAGAGTCTCCATCACGAATTCACTTTGCTCCGGATTCGGTGGGGGTTGTTACGCATGCTCATGCGCGTCGGTATACGCGTAGTGAGTATTTGAAGTTGGAGTCCGGATTTGATAAGAAGAAGTCCGTCAAACCTACTGCTACCGCTGCTGCTGGTAGGGAAAAGACGAATTTGGGTGGAAAGAGTCGAGCACTGAGATTCGGTGTTTAGTGCTTGGGATGGTGAAGTATTTAAGGTTGGTAATATGAACGGGTGCCGTTGGGTAGGAAACAAACTTGAGACTGCTGAGGTACATTTTTCAACCCAGTTCACCCGATTGACTCGTACTGTGCCCGCTGCATCCTTTCCTCTTAGTGAGACAAGTGTCTGGTGTATCCCTTCGCATCGTTTTGATGTTTCTCTCATAGCGCAAACCAAGCAAATTAGTCGTAGACGTAATGATTCGGGTCATCTGTGGTGAAATTACTCTAAGATAGGGCTCGTAGCTTATAGGTGGAATGGTTCATGCCTATGTCTAGATGGTATGTTAACACTGCATCGTGTGTTCAGGACGCCAAAGCTATTGTACGCGTACAACGGACACTTCTCTTCTCCCTTCCATTAGAACGAACGCATATATAACTTCTACCCTCATGATGCTTGATTCTCATACCACCGTAGTCACAATCGTAACAGCACCCGCTACAGACAGCACAACTGCCCCTACACTTTTCACCCATTCAACCTCTCGTCATCTTCATATCTCACCAAAATGACCCAATGCACATCCATGTGGACTATGCCGCAGACCTCTTCAACTTCGGCACTCCCCCGCTTCAACCCTGTGCGTCAACCCGAGGTCGCGCGCCGCGGCGTGGAACTTTCGTTAGACAGCAACCAGATCACGACCATAGAAGAGTTGGAACGCCAGAAGCAAGCTAGAAAAGAGACTAAGCGTATCTATAGAGCGAAGACGAAGGCGAAGGCGTTGGCAGAAAAGATCGTAGCCAGTCTAAGAAGACTTCACTTCAGCTTCGAAGAAGTAGCGTAGAACTTGGTGAAGCTGTGTTGACTTTAAAGTGGTTAGCGATGGGGGCGGATGAGTTTTGACTAGTTGGTAGAACTCAACATTTAGGGCGTTCACTGGGGGTAGGTAATCAGGCATGAGATATTGAGTACGAGCAGAAGATAACCACAGTGATTGTAACTAGAACGGAAGCTACATTGTCTCAATTTTATCAGTTTCTTTTAAAGGACACGGGTTATGACTTTGTCTGGTGGGTAAAGTAGATATGATACAACAAAGAAAGCGTTTGTGACCAAACCTTCGGAAACATAGCTTGCTGAGATTCAGCTCCATAGGAAGTGGCTGCAAGTGAAGACGGCAAGTGCAAATCGACACACATTGCGACTCATGATCAATTAGTTATCAGGGCGGATTGCACGCATTGTATATCAACTTTAGTGAAGAAACCTAGTTATTGCGAAGTTGTATTGTTCATATACGTTGTCGTATTGATCCGCGTATAGATAGACATCCGTAATTTCAAGACAAATGAAGCCAAACACTGAGAGCTTCACGACTAGCTACACAGTGACGAAATTTCTTACTGATATAACATCGCGCTACCTACGTGCAAGGATAACGCTTCTACTATCATGCTTCGTTCTCAGAAACAAAGCATGAAGTCAATCATGTTCGCGTCCGGACCACCGGAGGTGTCCTACATCCCAGTTGGAATGGGTACATGGGAGAACTCTCAAGAAACACTAACTGTGCCTATCGATTCCGAGTCTCGGAAAAATCGCCGACTTGTCGAAGAATCACGTGCGAAAGCTGAAGCCATGGAGAAGGCAAGCATGCGCAACTCGTATCGACTGAATCAGTCTATGGACTACGGTGAGTACACGACGGTAACAGTTGAGCCCAAGAATAAACCTTTGTGTCCTTATGGCGCTTTGGCGAACAATGCGAAGAGGTTTGCACGTGGATACATGAGCGGCGTTGAAACTAGACGCGGTCTTGCGCCACAATTGCTTCCTCGTAACCCGGTTCCTAAGCGCGTTCCCGCTTCACGTTTACATCCATCAACCACTACCAATGTACGCCCGTGGAGCTCATCTGGCCATTCTCGTCCCTTGAAGCCAAGAGCTAACAGTGATTTTTCAAACTTAGTTTCGCCCGGTCTTCATTCGACCTCAAACCAGCTTGAGACGCACCGTGCAAATGGTCGCTCAATATCGGTGGATGATTTGAGGAGGAAAGCGATTGACCTCGGAAAAGCGGTGGAAAAAAGTTCGAAAAGTTCGGTAGATAAAGGAGGATGGCTCGTAAGGCCTAGTCGCTGTAAAAGCATAATTTTTGGCTGGGTAGCCTGGTGGTTCAAACCATCTCGACTTACTTCGTGACGAACCTCTCTTAATTGTTACGATTTAGCTTTTCTTAGGATCAAACGCAGCTTTCGAAGCCCGCAATTTCTGTGCGAAACAATGCAAGGAGTGCGTGTGGTGTATGTTGTTTCAGAATGATGTCTTCCACTGGTCGTTTTCATTACGGTTTTTATGAACATAATCCTAGCAAAGTGAACTCCTGAACGTCTCTTATCCATGTAATTTTGCATAACCTGCAGCAACCTAGAAGTTAAATTCTATCCAAACGATCATAGACAACAAGCCGTAGCAGACATCAGTTGAACAAGTTATAAGTACGATCAACTGCGAACAAATGCCACTTTACCATAGTAACACCTGTACTAAGTTTTATCTTCGTCAAGGCTAAGGATAGAATAATCGGCCTAGAGTCATCAGCACACGTGGAATCCACAGCGAACAAGCCCGAGACACATGTCATCCCACATCCATCGATACGTGTAACTGTGAAGACCCGCCTGAGCGTGCTTCAAACGACGCTATGCGGTGGTCGGCTACATGAATGTTCCGTATAGAGGAAAGGAAGGTGAAGGAGTACGAAACACTAGATCAAGAGAAGACTAAGTTAACGAAGAACAGCGGCGAGCATTAGAGAAGATTTGATAGCTTGAGACGATGAATTCAGACAGGAACGGATTGACCTTGTCTTGAAGTGATATGAAGCCTCAATGTAGCTAGCTAGCTACCCCTGACTTCTTTAAGTGAAATATCCCGTCTAAAGTAAACCGTAAACCCCAAAATGCGACTAATCATACATTTCACCAAGAAACCTTGGTATTGATAGACCATTTCGTTCGCCGTGGGGATAATTCAGCTGAGAAATTTATGTAAATTCTCTAGGCATACATCTCGAACATGTTGTCGCAGTTCCGACAGATAGCCCTGCGCATTTGCCACCTTTCATAGTGCATAGCAATACTCGGAACATAATACTGGTGGCAATACACCCAAAGCATTACATATCGATGGAGTACACTTTCGTGGCCAGGTAGTCATAAAGCACAAAAGCATATGTCCAGTCGTCCGCATGGCGCCCTGTGTCCCAAAGAGCCCACGGTACATAGCCCTGTACCATGCTAGAAAATTGCAAGATCCTATATTTCATATGCATCGGCAATGTGGGCAGCGGTGTAGCGCATATACATTTCCAGACTGAATGATAAAAATTCATTTCCGAATTATGGTCAGTCTACATCGCTATCAAATCGTATTGGCTACATCAACTTCACAAACTAATACTCCTACGAAACGCACAGCAAGATCGATTCATGTCATCCAGATTACACTCGTCTGTTGACTAAGACTATGTCATACAGTAAAGAAACTTCTCCCGAAATCCTGGAAGACACACTAGAAAAGGGTCATGGTGATTCGTTCAACAATGTGTTCATGGCTCTTGCAATACAAAGGTGCATACACAATTCTGTCCTGCTCAGTGGACGACGCCGCAGCATTGTGCCAAGTCCTTTTTTGCGCATTGTTCGATACAACTATAAGCCTCTCAGTCTACTCTCAAAATCGCCACACTCCTTTTGAACTCGCCCGGTTTGCGAGATACGAAGGTTACAAGGTCATTACGCTGTCTTCACAGATCAGCACCATGAACGTGACAACTCTAACACATATGGTCAACACTAACCAGGAGCCCTTAGGTACTATCGTCCTCCAAGCTGGTAGACTGGCTG
>Ga0247803_1000398_pt1 | contig 23927 bp, 23 predicted proteins | sample UWRJL014104B1_FD_180928 | JGI IMG/M metagenome (GOLD analysis project Ga0247803, IMG submission 180928) | Plant litter microbial communities from Arlington Agricultural Research Station in Wisconsin, United States - UWRJ-L014-104B-1 | ecosystem: Environmental > Terrestrial > Plant litter >...
TGAACGTCAGGTAATTTTGCAACGCCACGTAAACCTTTGCTGAACCCACAGAAACGCGGCTCAGAAAGGATTTTGGAAGATTGTATCCGAATGAAATATTTTTGACACGCAGATAAGAACCGTTCTCAATGTGCAGACTTGATAACAGCCGTGAACCTCCCGCAGCATTGGCACGCGGAATGGTGGTACTCGGATTGGTTGGCGTCCAGCGGTCGAGTGCTCTCGCCGACTGATTATTTCCACCGGTCATGTTCAGCAAATCAAACGTTCCGTAATTCAGGATTTCGTTTCCGTAACTTCCCTGCACGAAAACATTGAGGTCAAATCCTTTGAAAGAGAATGTGTTGTTCAGTCCTCCGAAAAAATCAGGATTAGAATTGCCGATGATATCCCGGTCCAGATCGCTGATGCTTCCGTCGCCGTTCAGGTCTTTGTAACGCAAGTCCCCTGGTTTTGCCGTTTTTTGGGAAGAAGCATCCACTTCGCCCTGATTCTGGAAAATTCCATCGGTCACCAATCCGAAAAAGTTACCAAGCGGGCTGCCTACTCTGAGCAATATTGGATTTTGTGCCGTGTTGTGGATTGTTGCATCTCCACCCGTTCTGAATTCCTGGCGGCCATCCAATGTCAGGATTTTGTTTTTGTTAAATGTGATATTGAATTCCGACGACCAGCGAAATCCGCCGTGATCGACGTTTATTGAGTTAAAAGAAAATTCAAACCCTGAATTGCGGACGCTGCCGATATTTTTCAAAGTGGTAGAAAATCCGGAGGAAGTCGGAACGCCTACATTAAAGAGCAGATCAGAGGTTTTCTTTACATAATAATCTGCCGAAACCTGGATGCGGTTATTAAAAAGGCTTACATCAAAACCTGCGTCAAACTGTGCATTTCTCTCCCAGCGAAGATCCGGATTTCCAATTCCACCTGTTGACGAACCCGTGTAAAGCGTGCCGCCAAGCACATAAGCGCCAGTGCTAATGTTTGGTAAATACCGGTAATTACCAATTTCCTGGTTTCCGGAAAGTCCGTAGCTTATTCTTAGTTTTGCATCCGAAATAGCGCTGACATTCTTCAACCATTTCTCGTTTGCAATTTTCCATGCCAATGCACCGGAAGGGAAAAACCCGAATTTTCTGTCTGGTCCAAAACGGGACGAGCCGTCACGCCTGCCTGTGAAAGTAGCCAGAAAACGATCATCATAACCGTAATTGACGCGGGCAATGTAGGAAATAAGACCCCATTCACTCGCGCCCGTACTTGGCGCAACGAGCGTTGATCCAGCGCCGAGATTGTTGTATTCTGCAAAATCATCAGAAAAAGTGTTGGCCCTTGCTGTTACCGATTCAGTTGCCAGTCCCTGAATGGTATATCCCAACAACGCACTGATATTGTGGCGTGGTGTAATTTGTCTGGAATAATTCAGCGTATTTTCATTCAGCCAGTTTACGTCCTGCGAACTTCCAACCTGCCCGCTACCACCCAGACTGGAACCCGTAATAGCAAGCCGGGTAACGTAATTATTCGTTTTTTCAGTGACAAGATCGGCTCCGAAACTCGTTCTGAAATTAAGACCTTCGATAATTTTATAATCAATAAAAGTATTGGCGAGCAACCGGATTACAGACGTTTTATTTTTGAATTCATTGGCCAGAGCCAATGGATTGTCCACCGCCAAACCATTCAAAGTTCCCTGATTTTTGAAATAACTTCCGTCCGCATTACGCACCGGAAAAGTAGGAGAGTAGCTCAATGCAGCGCTGATAATTCCTCCGCCCGCATTGCCGTCTACTTCGGTACGTGCATTGCTGCCGGTGGTGTAGGCGCCCTGCATGGTAAGTCCCACTTTGAGACGTGACGTCAGATCATTATCCAGATTGGCGCGGACCGTATATCTTTTAAAGTTCGAGTTCAAAATAATGCCATCCTGACCAAAATAGCCAAACGAAATCGCATATCGGGATTTATCTGTTCCGCCGGAAACGGAGAGCTGGTGGCTTTGTATCGGTGCATCATGTAACACTTGTTTTTGCCAGTCGGTACCAGCTCCTAATGTGGATGGAAGCGGTTTATCAGTCGTGCTGCCGTCAAAATAGGCCTTAGCTCCACCATTGATCTGTGCTTCATTGACAAGTTCTGCAAACTGTTGTGCATTGAGCAATGGAATGGTTCTGCGTACCGACTGGTTTCCATAATAGCCGTCGTAGCTAATCACCGCCTTACCTGATTTTCCTCTTTTTGTAGTAACCAAAACAACGCCGTTTGCACCGCGTGAGCCGTAAATGGCAGTAGCCGAAGCATCTTTCAATACTTCGATCGACTCGATGTCATTGGTGTTGATACTGTTGAGGTTACCCGTTGGAAATCCGTCGATGACGTACAGCGGATCGTTTCCGGCATTGACGGAACCCGAACCACGGATGCGTATTGTCGAACCACCTCCCGGTCTTGCGGAATTGGACACGACCTGCACACCGGCTGCTCTTCCCTGCATGGCGCGATCCAGTGAAACAATGGGGGTTGCCTTAATATTTGTCTCTCCTACTTTGGCAACAGAACCAGTAAGATCACTTTTTTTCACAGTTCCATAGCCCACCACGACCACTTCTTCCAATGCCTTCGTATCCTGTTTCAGCGTAATATTGATCCTTGTCTGGCTTCCCACTGTCACTTCCTGAGAAAAATATCCTACAAAAGAGAAAATAATCCGTGTATCTGGATTGGGAATATCAAGCACAAATTTTCCATTTGGGTCTGTGATCGTCCCTTGCTGTGTGCCCTTGATGATCACACTTACGCCCGGAAGCGGCTCACTCTTTTCATCCACAACAGTTCCCTGCACACTGATATCCACCGGAACTTTTATGGTTTCGGGCGAAAGGGAGGACGACACGGGATGAATTTCCGCGGTAACCGGTGATGTTTCAATTAATGTTTCCTGTTTGGCGTCAGCTGACTGCGTTTTAACAGCCGGTTTGCTGTTGTTTTCAGGAACGAATATGACGTATGATTTTTTGCCAAAACGTTCATAGTTTAATTTTAACGGTTGTAATATACGTTTCAGTTTTTTATCCAGGCCTTCGCTACCATTAAGCAACTTTGTGCTCACTGTTTTGTCACGGACAAGCTTGTCGTTGAACTCGAAATTTACATCGTAATTTTTGCTGAGCTTGTCCAGTGCGTCATTGAGGGAAATGCTGGCGGGTGCCTTCACTTCTTCCTGAGCCCTTTTTTGTGTGTAATTCGCTGCGAGTGTCTGGCTTTGCACGGGCTTGGTTACCCCCAGAAAGCAGTCGAATAACACAATAAATACAATTGCATACAGATTTTTGTACATTGATTTTAATGGTTTGGGTTATAGGATTTTCAGTTCTGAATGAATTTTCAGTTCAATAGGGTTCTATTTTAAATGATATTCGCTGCCATCTTTGGTAACTTCCATCGGAAACATTTTTTCCAGTTTTTGAAATAAAATTTCTGACGAATCGGTAGGAAAGGAGCCTGTAAAAGTTTCCGTTTCCAAAGCCGGATTGTCGATCACGACCTGCATATCGTAGAGATCTTTCATCATTTCCGCGATTTCTTTCAGCGATTTTTTCTTGAAAATAATCACTTTGTTTTTCCATGAAGAGTATTCCTCCACATCTACTTTTTCTTTGAGAAGTAATGGCCTCTGCTCCGATTGGGTAACACTTTCACCAGGTTTCAGAAATACAGTGTTGTTCTTATTATTTTTGTCAACTACTTTTACCGCGCCATGTTCCAAAGCGACATTAACCGTTCCACGGCGATTCGTTACGTTAAATGCTGTTCCCAAAACCTGGATCGACAGATCATTTGCATGAACGGTAAATGGTAATTTTTTTCCGTTCAGGGTGCGTTTTGCGATATCAAAGAAAGCTTCGCCATCGATCCAGATTTCTCTCCCGTGTTGACCGTTCAGCCCGTTTCCGTTCAGCCCGGATGTCTCGTTCATTCCTAAATCTTTTTCATACCGTAGTCGGGAATTGGCGTTCAGTGTGACAACTGACCCGTCAGAAAGCGTTATTTTTTTGATTTGTCCATACCCCGTTGAAATTTCTTTCGACTGGAATTTAGAAACCAGTAATCCCACGGAAGCAAGCAAAAATGCCAGACTGGCAGCAGCGAGCCAGACTTTCCTTCCATTTAACCTGAAAATAGATCTCCCGGAATTTTCCGATGGGATCAGTTCAAGTTTAATGTTTTGCCATATATCCTCTTTTTCCTGCGCGCTCCATTTGTCAGAAAAGTCCACATTTCTGACCAGCCACAAAGCTTGTTCAACCACATGTTTTTTATCAGGATTTTCTTGAATCCAGTTTTGCCAGAATGCATTGCTTTCATTGTCAGGAGTAAGTGCCCATCGCTGAAAGAAATCATCAGCTAAAAAATCTTCAATGGTAAAATTCCGATAATTCATCTTTAAAAAGGACAAAAAGAAGATTGAATATTTAAACTATATCCAAAGAAGAGTTAATCGTGGTTTTGTAACCTTCGAAAAGTAAAAATTTTTCGAATTATAATGCAGTAAATTATAAGATATTGAAAATCAAATATATGCTAACGGAACAGGGGTTTGGTGAAGAATAAAAAAGCCTTCACAAATGTTTGTGAAGGCTTCGGGAAGTGGGAAACAGATTTGTTTCAATTCTCTAAAATAGCAATGGCTTCTTCGTTTCCTTGCTGCGCTGCAAGATCCGCAACGGATAATCCACGACTGTCTAAAATGTGACGATCGGCACCATGATCCAGCAATTTTTTTACCAGATCGTTGCGGCCAAACATGGCAGCAAACATCAATGCCGTCCCGCCATTGCCGTGTTGCAGGTTCAGGTCCGCATGGTGCCGGATCAACAGATCTGCAATATCCGGATAGCCTTTGAAACAAACGCCCATGAGGGCCGTGTTGCCTCCAAAATCCTGAGCGTTTACATCTGCGCCGGCTTCGAGCAGAAGTTTTGCCGCATCATATTTGTTGTTGTAGCAAGCAATGATCAAAGGTGTATAGCCCTTTTCATCCCGTGCATTGATATCAGTTTCCCGGTTCAGCAGCTCCTGCAATACTTCTATATTTCCTACTCTGGCAGCATGAATGATTACATTGTCAAGATTGTCCATAAAAAGCTAAATTGTATGTGATGTTAGATGTGAACGGTATGTCAGCCATCAGGCAATAACTGTACCGGTTTAAGGAAGTTTGTGCATTAACCGGATTGCGAGGCAACAATACTTTCTGGTACGATTCTTTTTGGTTGAATAGCGGACAACTAAAACCAATTAATTAAATCATTTTAGATCATGACAAAGGCAATTTTGATTATAGCATTTGTAGCCGTGTCGGCAATCTCGTATGCGCAGACCACGACGCAGGAAAAGGCGGACAAAGCAGCTGATAAAACCAAAACAGCGGCAAACAAAGTGGGGAAAGAAGTGAAAAAAGATGCAAAAGCCGTTGGTAAGGGTGTTGAAAAAGGGGCAGATAAAGTAGGCGAAACCGCTGAAAAAGGTTATGACGCAACGAAAAAAGGCGTAAAAAAAGGAGCAAAGGCAGTAGGTGAAACTGCTGAAAAAGGATACGATGCTACTAAAAAAGGTGTTAAAAAAGCAGGAGATAAAATCGACGATAAAGTAAACGATCGCTAGTTATTCGCTGTAAAGATTCCGGAATTTGAGCCTGCTGTCAAAAAGCAGGCTTTTTTGTGATGATACATGAAAGAAATAGTGGATGAACAAGAGAAATTGTCCTGGATTAGTGTAAGTCCGGATGCTCCGTATTTTGTGACTGAAAAAGGGGAAAACTGGGCGCCTGTCGGGCAGAATGATGCCGTTACCTGGCCTGATTTTGCCGGGCTTTTTCAACGCAGAGACATAGCCGGGGTAGAAAGACATCTGGAATTTCTGGCAAATCACGGCGTAAGCTGCCTGAGAATGATGCTCGAATATTGCCAGACAGAAAATCGCTATCTGGAACGCCCGGTTGGCCGGTTTCAGCCTCATATGGTGCAGCTATGGGACGATCTTTTTAAACTCTGTGAAAAATACCGGATTCGCATATTACTTACTCCGTTTGACACATTCTGGATGGCGAGGCGATGGAAATTTCATCCTTACAACAAATTATCGGGCGGGCCATGCAAAGCCAAAACCCAATGGCTGACTTGTCCGGAAACTTTAAAGGCAATAAAAAACCGTTTTACCTTTGCCGTTGAACGGTGGGGCGGGAGCGGGGTATTGTTTGCCTGGGATCTTTGGAACGAGATTAATCCGGCTAATGCCGGGCGTAAAACGGACGGGTTTTATAGTTTTATCGAACAGATCGGTGATCATGTAAGGGAAAAAGAAATGCAGTTATATGGCAAAACACATCCACAAACCGTTTCTATTTTTGCACCGTTAATGCTTAAATATGATGTCACAGATGCAATTTTCCGACATCCTAAACTGGATTTTGGAAGCACTCATTTTTATGAGGAAAAAACAATCAACTATCCCCGTAACACATTTGATGCGGCATTGACGACCGGAAAAATGGTGAGGGAAGTGATGCATCATCTTCCGCCGGAGAGGCCGTTTTTCGACAGCGAACATGGTCCTATTGATTATTTCAGCAAACGGAGAAAAAGTTTGCCGGAAGCTTTTGATGATCAGTATTTTTTAAATATGCAGTGGGCACACCTGGCATCCGGCGGTGCCGGTGGAGGCATGCGCTGGCCTTACAGGCATCCCCACGTACTTACTCATGGCATGCGAAGGGCACAAAAGAATCTGACTGATTTCATGTCTGTGATAGATTGGAAAGTTTTTAAGAGGGAAAATTTAAACGAAGAAATCCTCAGTTCTGATCCTGAAATACAAGTATTTGCCTGCGGGGATTCATCCCAAACGATTGTCTGGCTATTGCAAAAAAATAGGAAGCCCTCGAGCGTTGTCAGAACACTGAAAGTAATGTCTTTGACGATCTCATTCCCCAATCTTAAAATAGGCAAGTACAAGGTTCATTTGTGGGATACGATTTTGGGAGAACTTGAAGTTTTTGATCACGAAAGCGAAGCACCAGAAATGAAAATAGGGCTGAAATTTCCGCAAAATAATCTTGCCTTAGCAGTAGTAAAAGTGGATTAACGGATCTCCTGGGAATTTATATCTGCCCCGGCTCCTAGTCCCACAATTGCGTAGTAATCTCCTGATTTAAAACATATTCCCCAATTGAAGTGACGGTCGCATCGGGTGCAGGTTGTCGCAAATAAGTGGTAAGATCCCGGTGAACCCTTTCCAGAGCGTGAGGCTTCATAAGTCCGCGTGAGCCCACGGAGCGTTCAGCCAGTTGCATGGTACGCAGACAAATGTCTTCAATCATGGTCCGTGTCATGCTTGCATAGGTCGTTATTTGTTGTGAAGTGCCGCTTTTTTTTTGCCACTCGTCGAGTTTGACACCCGCCTGATTCAGCCATAAATTCCCTGTTTCAACAAGGTAGCTGATCTCTGCAATGCGCGCGCGCTGGAAAGGATCTGCTGTCCGCCTCGCCGCTCTCAGAAACTGATGTGTTTGATCCATCACCGATTCAGCTCCACCCAGTTGAACCGCCGCGAAACGAAGTGCCCCGCCACTGAAATAAGGTTGCCTGTAATAGGCATCGGGAGGTCCGAGTATGTCGTTTTCTTCAAGAACAATTCCGGTAAAATCCATTTTGAAACTAGCTGACGCTTTCATACCAAGAGGTTTCCAGAAGCTTGGGTCTGCCCTGATACTTTTTACCTTTTCGACGGGAATGATACACATTTGCCATCCTCTTTTGGTGCGGGAAACCAGTTCACCAGTGATCAGAGGGCGTTGGATCCAGCTTGCACCGGAGCAAAATGTTTTCGATCCTTCAAGCTTATATTTTCCATTTCCCAGATCATAAATTCTCACTCCATCGCTGTCCTGTGTATTCCATACCCCAAACAGTTTTTGATCATTGGTGGCGTCGGCAAACCAGCGCTGCTTTTGACAGGAATTGCCAAATAAAAAAACCAGATGCAATGCGTTGACGTGTCCCTCATAAATTCTTCCGGCTGGCAAACTGGCTTTACCGATCATTTTCAGAAGCGATAAAAGTTCTTTTGTTTTAGACTTATCGAACGATAATTGGTTTTCAGGCAACGTGATACCCAGTAATCCTGCTTTTTTTATGACCGCAAATTCCATTTCGGGAAAACATCCGTCGACATCCGAATGTGCAGCATGCGGTGCAATCTGCCGATATAATTGCTCAAGAAATAGTTGTTCCATTAAATCGGTTGTTTCGTTACCGGTGTATTCGGTGATCGTGAATAAATAAATTGTGATGTTGTAACTCAGTGCGGCGATTGTAATTCGCGGTGATAAGGACTTTCATTATCAATACCCTCGTTCTAAAATTCCCGTGCCTGATTTTCTTAAATGGTTACAATTTTTACTGTTGACAAACCTGCATATGGCATGGATTTTATTGTTGTAAATGAAGTGCAGGATCAGTGACATGAGTCCGGCAACATCTTCAACTTTAATTGGTTATTAAATTTATGGTGGAAACTATTTCCGAAGTGAAAGAAAATATTGATCCCGTATTGGCTTCAAATTTATTCAATGTTATCCCACCGTCTGCCAATCTTAAACTCTCGGTGATTTTACCGGTAAGAAACGAGTCGGAAAGTTTATTAAAAACTCTGGACGCCATTCGTAATCAGTGTGACAATGCTGGGTTACAGGTTCCGTTTAGTCAGTATGAGGTGCTTTTACTCGCTAATAACTGCACCGATAATTCGGCAGTAATTGCGAGATGGTATCAAAAAAAATATCCAAGGTTCAAATTGTTTGTTGAAGAAATCCAGCTCTCCCGCGAGGTTGCACATATTGGCACCGTTAGACGGTTACTGATGGACGCTGCGTACAACAGATTCGATTATTTAAGAAGACCGAACGGAATTATAGCCAGCACGGATGGCGATTCGGAAGTGGATAAAAACTGGGTTTACAATACAATACGTGAAATTAACAACGGGAATGATGTCGTCGGCGGACGAATTTTGACCCGTCCGGAAAATAGTCTTTCCCGCGTTTATTATCTGCGCGATGTTACCTACAAACACCTTGTCTCAAAAGTTGAATCGCTGATAGACCCTATTCCCAATGATCCATGGCCGAGGCATTACCAATGTTTCGGAGCCAGTTTTGCCGTTACCTGTCGGATTTATGATATGTCGGGCAGACTTCCCGTCGTTCCGTTCCTGGAAGACATGGCTTTTCATAAGGCATTGACCAGAATTGATGCAAAAATCCGGTTGAGCACTTTGGTAAAAGTGATCACTTCTACGCGTACGCAGGGCCGGGTGGATTTCGGATTTTCGATTCAACTGAAACAATGGGGAGAAATGAACGAAGCGCATGACCCCATTTTAGTTGAGCGGGCCGATGTGCTGGTCAGAAAACTGGAAGCCAGAAAATTACTTCGGCAATACTGGAATCTTGATCAGAATCAAAGAATAGATCAATCGGACAAGCTAAACCGGATTGCAGATATATTGTTTATTGATCATGAATGGCTTGCATCGCAGGTGGTCGATTTCTTGTATTTCGGGATGTTGTGGGAAAGGGTTGAGCAGGAATTTGAGCATAATGAATGGTACGAAAATCGCCCTAAAATGGATGTTACGGATGTGATCAGAGATCTGAGGCAGATTATCAACGTGTATAGCTGATCTTATTTCGGTTAAATTAAACCGCTTTTTTCTCAAAAAGATCAAGGCGGTATTTTTCTTCCCTTTTTCCAAAAACCGCTATCAACGGATCCGTCAAATTATCTCCTGCACATGCCGCAAATGTGTCATGCACTTCATCGCCGGTGAGAGGGAATTCTTCTACATTCGGAGTCCAGTGAACGAGTAACAAATTACCCTCAGGCAAGAGCGCATCGATCATTTTATCACGAGCAATAATCAGATCTTCCTTGCTTAAGAAATATCCTACTTCAGATAAAAGGATCAGGTCAAACTTTTCAGTTGGAAAGCCATAAGGGATGGTCATTTCCCTGACTTCGACATGAGGCTGGCCAGACAAGCGTTTTTTTGCATTTTTTACCGCGATATCACTTGCGTCCACAGCCAATAGATGCCGACATAAACCGGCCAGTTTTTGAGTCAGAACACCATTTGAGCAACCGATCTCAAAGACATTTTCGTAGTCCGTTCCGGGAATGGCCTTTAATGTTTCCTCGTATTTTTCCTTTTCGTAAGGGCTGTTTTCGAAATCCCAGGGATCTTCATTATTACGGTACATCTCATTAAAAAATTCGGCATCAAGCGATTTTGCTGGCTTTTCCATCCTATTTATTTTGTTGATTCAAAAAAGATTTCTCTCGGAATATTAAAATGTGCAATTACTTGCTCAGATAACATAAAACCTTCCGGGTCATCGTCAATCAGGTGTGTAACTTGCGATACGTGGGCGGCCAGCGCCTGGTTTTTAATGTCCAGCGTTTCCTCAATATTGACACTCCATTTCTTCATTTCATCGATCAGAGCAAGGTCATCAGGATTTCCCATTTCCCAAAACCAGATCGGATATTGTAGAAAACGGGGCTGCTCTTTTACATGTTTTAAAGCTTCTGTCATTATTTTCCAGGTCGCCCGGTGGTCACAATGCGGATCCTTCTCCCAGGGAACAAAAACACTTTCAGGACGAATCTGATTTATAAGCTTTACCATCTTATCAACCGTCTCATCAAACTGCGAATCTTGCTCATGCGGCACAAGTGAGTCTTTTAATCGGAGGAAATCCATGTCGTCCTTAGTGCTCCCCAGAATTTTCACTGCATGGCGGGCCTCTTTTTCACGCAACTGCGCCAGTTTTCTGGCGGGAAACTTTTTGGAATTGGGGTGCGACATGCTACCGTCACTTACGAAAATATAATGGACAGGAATTCCCTGACGCCGGAGTAGCGCTGCCGTTCCGCCGCATCCCAGCGTTTCGTCATCCGGGTGTGGCGCAATGATCAGGCTCGCCCCGAACTCATGAGCAGGTACTGTGGCCATGTCGCCGATCTGACCGTGCAGTTCAGAAATTTTATTCATTTTTGCTGGTATTAAATACACTTCATTTTACCTGATCTGTATTTAAAATGTATGCCAGCAGTGATTACCAGATTTGGATTTGCCTGATGGGAAGTGTTACTACAAAGCTTGCACCTTTGTCGGGTTCGCTGAATGCGGTAATTTGTCCGTTGTGTTTGTCGATTATTCTTTTGGTGATTGCCAATCCTATCCCCGATCCTTCGTATTTATCTTTGGTATTGAGCCTCTGGAATAAGGTAAATATTTTCTCACCATAAACCTGGTCAAATCCGATACCGTTATCGCTGAAAGTTATGGAGCAGGTCTTAATATCGTTTGGGTCCTTGCGTCCTGGCTGATTTTTATCATTTGTCGCACCCGTGATCGTCAGGATAGGGTCAACGCCAACTTTTGAAAATTTCAACGCATTGCTGATCAGGTTTTGGAAAACCTGCCTGATTTGTCCACGGTTTACTTCAATACAAGGGAGATTTTTAATGGTAATCACGGCATGCTTTTCGCGGATCAGTACTTCATAGTCCTCCAGAACTTCGCCCACAACTTCTGTCAGATCGGTAAGTGCCACGTGATACGAGTGTGCAGAAAGGCGGGAATAATTGAGGATGTCATGAACCATTGTCCTCAATCTTTCGGCCGATAAAATGATTTTGTCCAGATGCGCGCCGCTTTCTTTGTCAAGTTCTCCATTTAACTTATTGCGGATCATGGTTGAAAATATCAGGATCTTTCGCAAAGGCTCCTGTAGATCATGAGAAGCAACCGAAGCAAACTGCTGAAGATCGAGATTACTTACTTCCAGTTCTGCATTGGTGTCCTCAAGGCGCTGGTTATTGAATTTTAACAGTTCCTGAGTTTCTTTCTGATAGGTGAGATCTGTAAGAATTACGCTTAAGGATTTTCCGTCCTCCAGTTCCAGTAGTGTTATAGAAAGCAGGCAATGCATCGGCCGGGCACTACCTGTGATGATTAATTCGGTTTTGGTGTCTGTAAGCCAGCTGGTTGTAAAAATATGCTGAAAAGTAGATTTCGAATCTTCGTCAATAAAAGATTCGAACGACAAACCGATCACATTTGATAACGGAAAATCCACCATGGAGGCGAATTTTGAATTACAAAATAGGATCACTCCTTTTTCGTTCAGCGTGATGGCGCCTTCATTCATATTTTCAATGAAGATCCGGTAGGTAAGGTCGGCCGTTTTTAGTGTGTACAGCTCATGTCCGTTCGATCCTTTGACGACAAGTGCATCAACCTGGCCCGTACGGATTGCGTCAATGGTTTCTGCTGCTTCTTCGAGTTGCAGTGACAGCGCCTCATTTTCCAAAACAAGCTGTTCATATGTTTTTATGTTCTTCATCAGAATCAGATTACAATTCCCAGCCCTTTAAGAACCTTTTGTGTGTCAGACATATCTCCGATCATCCTTTTTACGGGTGAAGGCTGACTTTTTATAAGGAGAGGCAATGCAATTATCTGCTCTTTCTCGGCTACTGATTTTTGTTGATGAACGTCTATAATCTCCAGGGAATAGCGCTCTTTAATATAGGTTTCACAGATCAACTTTACATTTACAATTGCTTTCTGGGAATTGACTGATGTACCTGTGACAAACAATCTTAGCATATAATGCGGACTGTCGTCTTGTGGATAAATATGCTGTGCTAAGATTTCATTCATAATTGATTTTTTGCCGAATGTATATCAAGCCCGGTCATCACCATTTGCTCATTGGACAGGTCTCCAATGATATGGCGGATCGGACTCGCCATTTTTCTGGTCAATGTGGGTATGGCAAAGATCTGATCCAGCGCTGCAAGATGCGGCTGTACCAACAAATCAATTACTTCTATGACATATTTATCGACAAGGTACTTTTCGCAGTATCTGTTAAGATTTGCTATCGCCGTAACCGATTTAACCGATTTTCCGGCAGTGTAAAGTTTCAATTCCCATTCTTTTGCTTCCATTTGGTATTGGGGGTATCGGAGTTGGCTATCTGCCAATTTCGCGGTTCTGTGTCATTTGCTGACGGTTTTTTTCCAGGAAATCTCTTTTGAGATCCTCTTCAATATAGGTCTTGTTGAGCTCTTCCTGTATGGTTTCGAACTCTTCTTTCAAACTGGCTATCTTTGCTTCGAGAACCATTTTTTTACGTTCAATTTCTCGTTCCTTGCGCATTAGCGCATGATCCCGGATGATGAGCCCTGATTTTTCGAGTAATTGGTGGGTCTCCCGTGCAGATCCCGTAAGTACACCTTCGGGACCTAGAAAGACGTCAATTAGATCAAGTCCTTTATCTGAAATTACAAATTCACGGACCTGATTGGAATGTTTCATTCCTCTCGATTTCATTACATACAACCCGCGATTTCGCTCTCCATTAAACTCAATGCCACGAATCGACAGCCATGCATCAACCAGCGATGAAACGCTTTCGTCCGTTTGTTCATTTACATTTTCATTGTCAGACAACGCGGTGAACATCACCGTTATCTGTTTGTATTGAAGGAAATCAATTAGTCGTATCAGCAAACTTTTCACTTCGCTTACCGAGCCTACTGTGATCAGGTTGGTAATCGGGTCGAGTATGACAACACTTGGCTGGTACTGGTTGACCATCTTGGTGATCATCAGCAAGTGCATTTCCAGCCCGTTCAAGGTGGGCCGGGACGCATGGAATTTGAGGAGTCCTTTGTCAATATGCGCCTGCAGATCAATTCCCACTGATCTCATATTACGTATGATCTGGTTCGGCGATTCTTCAAATGCAAAATAAATGCAGCGCTGATTATTTTTAGCGGTTTCGTCCGCGAAACATCCAGCGATGTTTGTTTTGCCAGTCCCCGCAGTTCCGGATACCAGAATGCTGCTTCCTTTAAAGAAACCTTCGCCTCCCAGCATCTTGTTTAGTGCAGGGATACCCGAAGAAATTCTTTCTGTGGACACGTCATGTGACAAAGTCAGCGATGTTACCGGGAATACCGAAATTCCATCCTCATCTATTAAAAACGGATATTCGTTGGTTCCGTGCACCGATCCGCGGTATTTTACAATCCTTAGAAGCCTCGTAGAAATTTTGTTCGAAACCCTGTGATCGAGCAGAATAACGCAATCTGAAACGTACTCTTCCAGTCCTTCGCGGGTCAGCGTTCCGTCACCTTGTTCTCCGGTGATGATCGTCGTTACCTTTTTTGCTTTTAAAAACTCAAATAGTCTCCGTAATTCAGCCCTGATAATCGACTGATTATTAAGGCCGGAAAAAAGATTTTCTATTGTATCCAGTACCACCCTTTTGGCACCAATGCTGTCAATGGCGTAACCCAATCGGATAAAAAGCCCGTCCAGGTCATATTCTCCGGTTTCCTCTATTTCAGATCTTTCTACATGAACATGATCCAGCCTGATCATCTTGTCTTTCTGTAACTGGACGAGATCAAATCCCAGAGAGGCCACATTCAGCGTCAGTTCTTCCGCCTTTTCTTCAAAAGCAACAAATACGCCTGGCTCGTTGTAGCTCAATGCTCCGTGTACCAGAAATTCCATTGAAAAAAGTGTTTTTCCACATCCTGCCGAACCACATATCAGCGTCGGTCTTCCTTGGGGCAGTCCGCCATCTGTAATCTCGTCAAGACCAGTAATTCCTGTACACGCTTTGGGTAATTTGGGAAGCATTAATTTATTTCTTGAGGGATTGTTACTCATTTAACAGACATATATTTCAGAAAAAATTTAATTCTTGATAACTTATGCCCTTATAAGGCATAAGAACAAATACCGTACCACTTCGGAATGATGATAGCATTCTGGCCAAGCTGCTGCCGAAGACGACAATGTATTTACGGATTTCACTATACGAAATCGATCCTTTTGGTATTAAACTAGGCGTCTCTGAAAAGAAGAAATCCATCTTTCGGGTCCGGTTTCAAGCCCGTTAAAAGTATTTCCTTTATGACTTCCAGATATCTCGCATACGATATTGACTTTATGATGTAACCTGATGCACCCAAATCCCTGGCTCTTTTGATTATCGTTTTATCATTGGAAGTAGAGAGACAGACCACCGGTATATGCCCGGAATTTAAAATGTCAGGAATTTCCTCAAGACACTGAAATCCATTTTTAAGAGGCATATTTATATCCAAAAACACAATGTCAAAATCCTGACGGGAATTGAGCATTTTCAAAACCTGAATGCCGTCATTTGCCAAATGCAATTCATAATTCAGACCGAGATCGAGGAGGGCCTGCTGAAAAAGGAAAGTATCATCTTCATCATCCTCTGCCAATAAAATACGTTGGAATGAATCAGAAGTGATCATGCAGCTCTTGGAAGTGAAAGTAAAATTGTTTGGTGTACAAAATCGAAGTAATTACAAGAAGTTCTACAATTTACACTTATAATCTCTGAGTTCAACATTATATATTTAGGTTGACTGCTTTATAAGTCCTTAGACAACAAGCATAAGTCATTTGTAAGACCCAAATTTTATTTCGGCCTTGATTGTTTATCCGCACATGGTGACACATATTTCAGTTTTGACCGGAACCAGAATTTCAGCAAGGCACACATCTGGTGATTGTGTAAAATCAGGTATGGTTTTTTGACTAGATTTTTTTTCATACAATCAGAAATCGTAATCTGCTGTAAGAAAACCGTATCAAAATTAAATAAGTAAGCAACAAAAACGTAAATTTATGAACGATCCAAAATTCAACGAAGGCGATTGGGTGAAGCAGCGTAACGGAACTCAGGGAATGACCGTTGTAAGTTATGTGAAGGATGGCAACGATGCAGAATTGACAGGCGAAATTCGCTGTCGCTTTAAAAATTCCGTGGGTGAGGAGGTTGAATGCAACTTCTGGGAAGACGACCTGGAAGCGCTCTGAAAATCATTATTTTTTCCGTAAAAATCTTGCGGATATAATTACCAACCAAGTCAACATATCAAGATGGGCAATTCAGGCGTGACCTACAATTTACCGGGAACAGTTTCTGGTGTATTTTTTAGTAAAAAAGATGCGGATGGTGCCTACAATGCACTGATCAAAAGAGGTCATACCGCGGATGATATTTCTGTTTTGATGTCCGACGAAACTTTGAGTAACCATGAAAGTACACCGACGACGGAGGAACCCGTCACCGGTAATGCTGAATCCGTGATGGATAAGACAAAAGATGTGATTGCGAGTGCTATAATTTCCATTACTTCAATGATTTCCCTGCCAGGCTTGGGTATTGCAATTTCAAACACTTTATTCAAAAAAATTACATTTACCGATGCCGGGGAATCTGGTGAAAAAGATACAAGTTCAATTATTGGGTCCAGGATACCCAAAGAGCATACCGGCTCTTACCACGACAGTATGAGAGAAGGGGGAATTATCATCAGCGTTGATCCCAGAAATAAAGAAGAAAAGAAAGCCATTGTCGGCGACTTTAAAAATAACAACGGACACGACATTTTGGGAGACGACGGTTACACAGAACTGGATTGAAAGAAATTGCGTCATTTTTAAATCTTAAAAAACATTTTTCGACAGATTTTGGATAGATTTTTTTGAAGTATTCATAAAAGTTTATGATGAAAAAACGTGATATCATTGTAATCGGATCTTCTGCTGGCGGCGTTTATGCTTTACAAAAACTGGTAGCCTCATTGCCTGAAAATCTTGCCGCCTCAATTTTCATTGTGCAACATCTGGCACCAGGCAGCAAAAGTATCCTGCCTGCAATTTTATCAAGTAAGGGGCATTTGACTGCGTTGCATCCCGAGGACGGCGAATTGATCAGGCATGGGTATATTTACATTGCTCCGCCCGATTTCCACATGCTGATTGAAGGAGATAAAATTCTGGTCAAAAAGGGCCCGAAGGAGAATCGTTTTCGGCCGTCAATCGATGCACTTTTCAGATCAGCAGCTTATAATTATGGCCCCCGCGTGATTGGCGTGGTTTTAACCGGGATGCTTGACGATGGAACGTCAGGGATGTGGTCCGTTAAGCGACTTGGTGGTTTGGGAATCATTCAGGAACCCGAAGATGCGCAATATCCTGCCATGCCGGCCAATGTACTGGAATACGTAAAGGTGGACTATATTGCCCCGCTTTCCGAGATTACGTCCCTTCTGTCAAATCTAAGCCAGGAGAGTATTCCTGCAACTGCTTCATCATTGAAAGCAGAATTGCAAAAATCGGAACTGGAAAGGATGAAGCTTGAAATCGATACTGCCGCCCTGAGAAACGCATTTGAAAGAGGCATTATGGAAATAGGAGAACTTTCACCACTGACCTGCCCGGAATGCCATGGTGTTCTCGTAAAGTTAAAAGAGGGTACATTAATTCGTTACCGATGTCACACCGGGCACTCTTATCAGGCATCTACCCTGTTGGCAAGTCTGGCGGAATCGGTGGAAATGAAACTTTGGGAAGCGCTCAAAAATCTGGAAGAAACGGTTATGCTTCTCGAAGAATCTGCCAAAGAAGATGAATCGAACAATGATATTGTGATCGCTCAGGACCTCTACAAAAAAGCAAAGATTGGAAGGGAAAGGGCAGTGAAGCTTCGTGAGTTTATCTTTGATCAGGGAGTTTAGCCATTATAGTTATTTCCGGGACGTTGTCTGCCTGTATCCTGACTGCTTACTTTTCCTGAACGAATTCGGGCGAGCAGCCAACTTAAATTTACGCCGCTCGCCTTGCCTAGTCCAAACTCTTACTTGCTATCTACGGGTTTTTGCTGCTCACTCATCTGATGTGCAACCATTGAGTCCGGAACCAGATTGGTCATACCTATCTGTACCTTATTTTTTAATCCGGATATTACTTTGTCTTTTCCAGCCATTAATGCATCAAATCCATCTTTCGCAACCTCTGCCGGATCCGCTTTTGCATCCGGGTCCTGAACTGCTTTGCTATCGTTCATATCTGCTTTATTGAAAAAATCGGTATCTGTAACGCCGGGCATCAATGCTGTGACCGTAATTTCGGTATCTTTCAATTCTTCACGTATGGCTTCGGAAAATGAGAGAACAAAGGCCTTGGTTCCATGATAAACCGATTGCCACGGACCGGGCGTTTTGCTGGCAATGGAAGCGAGATTAAGGATTTTGCCTGAATTTCTCTGAACCATGTCTTTCAGAAAACACTTCGTCAAAATGACCAAAGAAGAAATGTTCAAATTAATAATATCCAGTTCACGCTCAATATCAGTATCCTGAAATTTCCCGTAAATACCCTGTCCGGCATTATTAACCAATACATCCACTTGTATTCCTCTGCTTGTCACTTCATCATAAACCGAAAAAGCATCTTCCTTTTTGAACAAATCTTTTGAAAGCGTAGTGACTTGAATACCATATTGTTCAAATTCCCGCGCTGCACCATCCAATGCGGATTGATCGCGGGCAACGAGTATGAGGTTGTAATGATCCTGTGCGAACAGTTTTGCCAGCTGGTAACCGATGCCGCTTGTCGCTCCGGTTATCAATGCGTTTTTAGTTGTTGACATGCGTCAGATTTGGTTAGTAAGTTGATTTGATGAGTTAGTAATTATAATGGTAAGTGCGTAATTGTTACAAAACTTTCTATTCAACCATACGGTTGAGCAACCCGTCTGTCAGATATTTCCATTGAATTTTAGAACCGGTAATTTTTCCGGCGATACCGACCAGGAAGTTTCTAACCTGATCCATAACCCCGTCTGTGTCCTTGTTTGCTTTGATATTCCGATCATAAACAGCCGCGGTGACGATCGTTTTTTCTCTCGTAACAGTGAAAGTGCTGGTCGAATCGCTAGAATAAAAGTGAGCCGTTTCACTGGCCCCGGTGGTAGGATTGGGGGCTGGCCTGACGCGAATGCCAATGCTTTCTACGTCTACGGATTCGTATGCACTGATATTTTCCACTTTTACCCAGTCAAATCCTCCACCGTCCTCAGTTCCCGGGCCGGGAATATCAATTTTGAAGAAACAACCCTCCGTGACCGGACCATCGATGTCTTTTCCGGAAGCATCCGTAAGCTGAAAATGTGCCAAAGCACCTCCTGCAATTTGTTGCCAGTTATTTACGTCAAACAGTCGGTTTTGCGCTTTTCTAAACAAAGCAATAGTAGCTTCACGACTGTCAAGTTCGGCAACGCTTTCCGCATTGATCGTACCTCCGATTTCGTGATTTTCGGGAACTGTGCCGGTATAGTTTTTCTCTTCCATATCTATCTCACAGTAAAATCCATGCCATCAGAAATGCTGGTATTATTATTTTTTGATTTATGGAAACAGTAAAAAAACGTCATGGCAACGAAAGCAAACAAATCATCACGGAAGAAAACAGGTAGAAAATGGTCCGCTCAGGTCACCCGGACCAGCGATGCTCTGGATCTCAGAAACAACGTTTTTAAACAGGAAAGCCCGGAAAAGATTGCCAAATCACTAAAAAAATCGGCAGAGAAAAGTCGGCGTAAGAAGGGAACACCGTACCAGTCGGCCATGTCTATGCTGAATTTTTATATTAATCGGGCGGGTAAAAACCTGTCGGAAATCAGAAGGAATAAACTTGAAAAAGCCAAGGATGAACTCCGGAAAATATTTGGAAAAGATGAGCAAGGGGATGAAAAATAGCCCGCCATCGAATTATTAATCAACACGTATATTGCTGTAAATGAGGAACTGGTAGAATTTTGTCCACTGCTTTGACTTATATCGCGAAGTGTGGAATTTGAGAATGTAAACAGAGAAATGCTAAAAGGATAATGAATACAAACAGGTAGCCACGCTGTGGCATTGTTTCTCTCTCCGAATGCTCGGCTATTAAAAGTCAGCGGTTCAGCGATGTGCCAGAGGCACTACCTGTTTGTAGAAAAAACAAAATTCGCCGAAATCCCATTGCCACAGCCTGGCTACCTTGTTGCGTGAATATTGCGGGACGTTTATGGAAATTCGCCCGTACCCGGTTAATTGCGTTTGCGCAAATAAACATTATTGGAAATGGATTCCAGATGAACATCAGGCCCGCCGCCATTTACAGCGCCTTTTAACAAATATCCTACAATGGGATTTTTCTGATCTTTATTCTTAAAAGCGATTTCTAAATCCGAATATACCTCACCGGTGATGGTTTTCATAGCTAAATTGGCACCTTTGGTTTTGGGCCATGTCATGTCCACAAATCCACTGATGGTTTTTGCATAAACGGCCGCAGTCGCTCCATCTATCTGAATATTTCCATTGATGGTTTCAAGCTTGAGTCGGGCTTCACGGGGCAGATATATTTCATAATTGATTTCGCTGCAAACATAATGCGAGTTCTTTCCATCGGTACTCCACACACTCTTTTTACCCTCCGGGCAGTCTTCGGCTTTGCCTTGTTTCAGCAATTCCTGGTCAAAATCTGTCTTAAAAACAACTTCTTCATTTGTGGTATTGGAGGTGACCAACAGTCCGTCATTGAGCTTGCCGCCATTGATCAATACGGAAATACGCACCGACACTTCCTGCTTATCCCAATAATGAACCACGATGCTGTCAGCAAATTTCAGATGAAGATTTGCCGTCTTGCCCGCTGACCAGGACATATTTTTATTGATGATTTTCTGGCTGAAAACCGGGCTGACAAGCAGGCCCAGAAACAGTATGGTGAAGAGATTTTTCATAGCAAAATGGATTTTTACTTTTGTTTGCGAATGTAAATGTTGCTGCTAATCGTTTTAAGCTGTATTTCCACACCACCTCCATTGGTAGCTCCCTCAATATTATTGTTGCCTCCGACCTTCGTCATGCCATTTTTTGAATTTTTTACCCCCAGATCAAAATCTGTATACATCTCCCCGGTGATGGAGCGCAGGTTGAGATTGGATTTGGCGCTTGCCGGCAATGAAACATCAATTTCTCCGCTGATGGAAGAAATGGCTGTCGGTTTTTCCTGATTCACGGAAGAATAAACGACACTTACTTCGCCGGAAGTAGTATTGGCGACGATGGGGCCGGTGACATTAATCAGGCTGATGTTGGCACCATTGGTCTTTATTTCAAGATCACCGTCCATGTTGCTGATCGTGATATTTGCTCCCTGCCAATTGGTTTCCTGGTACAGAACCGCTACTTTCCTTGGCAATTTAATTGTATATTTTACTTCTTTTCTTGTAGCTTTCTCAATCTTTAACCCACCATTTTCAGATGTTACCGACAAGCCGATTCCTGAGTTGTCCACCGCATTGTAGTACATTGGTTTTAAGCCTTTGGCACGTTCAGGAGGCGCTTCGAATCCCGAAGAAGCCTGGATAATAACTTCGTCACTATTGTGCCCCTCGATTTTGAATTCACCGCCCGCCATTTCAATGGTAACCTTGCGGTCCTTACTGTTGGCCAGCTTTGTTTTGTACTCCTGGGCAAAAGCGGTTGTTGCGCTTAATAACATGCCCGTTCCCAACATTAATAATTTTTTCATGGATAATAGATTGTAAAAGATTTAATGAAATTGGCTTGATTTTGAGCATACCGCTCCCTTCCTGCAGTGAAGAGGATTTGATTTGCCCTTTTGTAAAAATTTATGTAGACGATTTGTCTTCTTCTGCCAGGCGACCCAGTCCTTCTTTTGCTTTCTGGCGTACAATTTCAATAACTTCCCGATTTGCAGCAACCTGCTGAAACTGATCAACGGCACGTTTTTCCTTTAGAGCGACCAGCGCTTCAATCAGCGTAATTTGAACGTTTGGATCCGTTTGAATTCCCAGTGACTGAATCAGTGCTTCATTTACCAGGGGCTCGTTTTCAAAGTGCAACAGTGCCTGGCAGGCAGCAAGCCGCACGTTTATGTTGGGATCAAAATTTAAGGTATTGATCAAAAGCCGGGTGACATCTTGGTCTGCATGGCTAAGCTCTGCACTCTGGTTCACTGCCTGAATACGTTCACTGGCTGAGGTCAAATGCATTTGCTGGTAATCCAGCACCTCTTTTATTTCCCTGGCCGACGGATCTGGCGCATGGATAGCGAACATGTTTGAACCGTCAGGCCTCATGTTGAAATACAGAAAACCTCCGCCAAATCCTACCAGCAATAGTATCAATCCGGCAGCAATACGCGTAACCCAGCCCGTAAAACGACGAATCGGTTTCAGTTTCGGTGGATCCAGTCTGGCTGCAAGCTTGCTGTTAAAACCTACCGAAGGTTGCTGTATTCCGGCTGTTTCAAAATAACCAAACTGGCCGGCATGGCTTTGCAAATGCACCGGTACGCTCTCTTCCCTGAAAAACTTCCGGAGCAGCTTTTCTTCTTCCAGGCTTGTTTCTCCGTTGTAATATTTCTCGAGTAAATCCTCAATATCCTGCTTCATAATCATTTTCTTTTACGTAGTTCTCACGCAGCTTTTGGCGGGCACGCGACAGAATTACTCTGATATTGTTAATGCTCAGGCCTGTAAATTCTTCAATTTCTTCAAAACTATATTCCTCAACATCCCGTAAATGCAGCACCAGCTTTTGCTGGTCTGGTAACTCGCCGATCAGCCTGTGTATCAAATTATGGCTGTCTGTTTGCTCGGTTTGATGATACGGTGAGGCATCGGCGGTTTGCACATCGGGCATGTCCGCTTCATGAGTCATATTTCTCCGGCTATGCGATTTAAGCCTGTCCAGACAAAGGTTTCGAGTCATTTTGAGAGCCAGTGCTTCCAGGCTGGTGTAGTTTTCCAGCTCATCACGGTTTGTCCAAAGCCTCATCAGTACGTCCTGCATGGCATCTTCCGCTTCCACACGACTGCGTAGGAACAGCTGAGCCATCCGAAAAAGGCGTCCTTGTACTGGCAGTATGCGTTGGTTGAAGGCCTGTAAATCCATATCAATGACAAAGACGACTGAGATTAGGAAACATTACAGGGGAGGAGTAAAAAAAATGTAAAAAAATCAAAAGATTACTCGCGCAACGGGTCTTCTTCTTTTTTATTCTTCACAATCTTTATAGAAAAACCTATTCCCAAAGCAATAGAATTTAGTCTGATCTTCTCCTGAAAAGTTTGTTCCGTTGCTTCATTGGTATATAAATTAGTCAATGTTCGTGAAACAGAAAATGAATTTCCAGCATGAGAATACAAGACATCCGCCGTGAGGCTAAATCTGGGTGTTAATGCCCTGCTGACATTTATCCCTCCGGAAATCAGGAAAAGATTCAAAGAGGTATGGTCGCGACCTTTTGGCCTGTAACCATCCGAGAAATAAATGTTTGTATTCTTCTCTTTCAATGTAAGCGTAACCTGATTAACTTCTTCAAGCTTCATTACGCCAGCCAGTAACCGGGGCTTATGGTGGCGCCTCATCACAATCACAACAAGCAAATAACACCTCGGCCATCAATGGCATCAGGCATAACAAAAGTATTTTTTTAATTTTCATGGAGGGTCTGTATTAATGTGAAGTCACTGGCAAGTAAATATAGGACACAATATAAGTCATCTGGTTGTAACCGACCGTTAAAAAATGTTACAAATATATTCGGGAGTTGTGATGATGTAATTTTAATAACTTTTTGACGAACCATGCTTTGGCTTTACACAAAAAAAGGCCAGGTAAGACCTGACCTTTTTCTACATTATCTAACTATTTCGTAACCTTATTTTCCTGGTGATTGTACAGAAATGTAAGATCCACCGGCACCAGACGTGTAAATCCGGTGTTTGGCGACCTGGAAATCTTCTGCGTTTGCTTTGTAAATGTTTACAAATTTCTGAGGATTCACGTCAACCAGCGGGAACCAGGTACTTTGCACCTGAACCATGATTTTGTGCCCTTTTTTGAAAGTATGGGCCGCATCCTGCATATCGAATTTTA
>Ga0247803_1000399_pt1 | contig 23917 bp, 21 predicted proteins | sample UWRJL014104B1_FD_180928 | JGI IMG/M metagenome (GOLD analysis project Ga0247803, IMG submission 180928) | Plant litter microbial communities from Arlington Agricultural Research Station in Wisconsin, United States - UWRJ-L014-104B-1 | ecosystem: Environmental > Terrestrial > Plant litter >...
AACGAGCCAATAATGAACAAATTAAGGGAAGACTTTTTGTAAATCGTGTCAATTTCGGCAAGATCATTTCTTTGGTAAGCAGCAGAAATAATGGGTGCGCTGATCATCACAATGCTGTTTCTGGGAATCGAAATAACGAGTGCGATCCGGGAAGCAATGTCGAAAATCGCTGTATTGCCCAATCCGCCTTCAAAAGCGGGAAGAAGCACTTTTTCAATATGCGGAAGCAATGCAGCACTGGCGCCACCGAGTAAAACCCAAAGTCCGTACCGGTACATTTCCTTAAATGCAGGATGTTTTATAAAGCCAAAATCAAGTGAAGTATATAGCCTTTTCTGAAAATGCAGGTAAATCAAAATGGCAGTAATGGCTAATCCGTAACTTACAACGGTCAGATTCACCATCGTATCAAATGAAATAATATGGAATCCGAACAAAAGAACCAGGCAGCTATTTGCGAGTCGTAAACCAACTTCCCGGATCAGTGATGGAACCGCGATCCGAAGATTAATCCTGGAATAAGATTCCAGAGCCAGTAAATAAACCATTCCGATGGTCAGTGGAATAAAAACATAATAATACCGGACAAGCAAGGGCGAATGGTCCAGGTAAAATTTTAGATATAATGGTTTGAGTAATATATATAGCAGTGCAAACGCGGTGAGGCCAATCAGCGGAGTAATAATGATGAAGGTAAATAACTGCCGTCGTGATGCGTGATCCTGAAACTGGCTATGAAAGCGGACTGCGACAGATGGCACACCGAGCAGGGCAAAGGACATGTAAATGACTGGGAATGTGAGCAAAGTAGAGGCGTATAAACCCAATTGTTCCTGGGTCATGTATTGATTATAGAGTATCAAAACATTAAAAATTCCTATTATTACTCCTACGTAAGAAACAATTGAACTTTTAAACCCCTGCCGTATGATGATACCCATTGACTCCTGAAATATTTAACAAGGCGAAATAAGACAAAAAGGATAAGATAGCCTAACGGAGGATTACTATTACTTTATCTGTATATGTCTTCTATCTTTACGTTTACATTAAAAATTCTGCTCTGTTGAAAATTCTCAATATCGTCGGCGCCCGTCCAAATTTCATGAAAGTTGCGCCCATACACCGTTGTTTGCAGCAATTCGAGGATATTGAATCAAAAATTGTTCATACCGGGCAACATTATAATCAACAAATGTCGGGGGTATTTTTTGAGCAGCTGGAACTTGCTGAACCCGATTATTTTTTAGGAATCAGCGGCGGATCTCAAACAGAACAAATGGCTGGTATCATGCTGGAATTTGAGAAGGTGCTTAAAATTGAGAATCCTGATGTTGTTCTCGTTGTCGGTGATGTGACTTCCACAATCGCCTGTGCCCTGACGGCGGTTCAGCAAAAAATTCCTGTGGCACATGTGGAAGCCGGACTGAGAAGCGGGGACAAACGCATGCCCGAAGAAATAAACAGAATGATGACAGACTGCATTTCAGATCATTTGTTTGTTACCGAACAAAGCGCTCTGGAAAATTTGAAACGTGAAAATATTTCGTCGGATAAGATTCATTTTGTAGGAAATGTAATGATTGATTCTTTGGTTTATCATCGCCCGAAATTGGATGAAATCAAAATTTTGGAAACATTCCGTTTACATGCGAAGTCGTATGTGCTGATAACTATGCACCGACCGGGCAATGTAGATCATGAAGAAAATTTAAAGAAGATTTTAAAAATTGTAAAACAACTTACCTTTGAGCAAACAGTTTTGTTTCCAGTTCATCCCCGGACTTTAAAAAATATGGTGAGGTATGGATTATCGGGAGAATTTGAAAATATTCCGGGTTTGCAAATTGTGGAGCCACAGGGTTACCTGGAATTTTTAAAACTGATAGAAAATGCCTCGCTGATTATTACTGATTCTGGTGGTATCCAGGAGGAAAGCACTTTTTTAGGGATCCCCTGCATCACGCTCCGCGAAAATACGGAACGGCCTGTGACGATTGAAACTGGCACAAATTATCTTTTGGAAAATCTGGAAACGGAACCGGTCATGACGCTTGCCAGACAGATATTGAAAACAGGAGGGAAAAAGGGAGGAATTCCGGCGTTGTGGGACGGAAATGCCGCAGAGCGCATTGCTGGAATTTTAAGAGAAAAATATAATTAGTAGATTGACAAAATAAAACCATTCGGTTGCAAGGAAATGATTAAAAAATTAAAAGACGGAGCATGGAATGTACTAAACACAATTGGGCTCGGTGGAAGTGCTCAATTATTCCTCGGCGGTGCATTAAAACAATACGGCTGGTTTAAAAGCTTTCACAGCAAGCAGTCGGTAGATGCAAACGGGGATCCGCTTCCGTGGTACACCTATCCGTTTATTTTGTTTTTGAAACCCAGAATAAAGTCACATTTCGAAGTTTTTGAGTATGGATCAGGTAATTCAACACGCTGGTATGCTGCCCGGGTGAAGCAAATTACAGCCGTTGAGCACGAGTCTGAATGGATAAAGCTGATCAGTCCAAAACTTCCGGCCAATGCTACCGTTCTTGAAAGACCATTGGGAGATTCTTATATTCAGGCTGTTAAGGACGGGCTTTACCATATCGTGATCGTCGATGGAAGAAACCGTGTAAAATGTGCCTGTTTCGCAGCTGATTACCTGACCCCTGACGGTGTGCTTATTCTTGATAATTCCGAAAGAGAATGGTACCAAAAGGCAAAAGATTATCTGGAAAAGAAAGGATTTCGCAGGCTGGATTTTATTGGGATGGCGCCCATTGTCGGCATCGAAACCTGCACCAGCGTTTTTTACAGAGATGGAAACTGTCTGGGTATTTGATGCTCCCCTGGATTCTGGCCCGATAGTCTGCATTCCGTTTTTTCTGATTTTGTAAATGAACCTCAGCGCCCGAAGCCGCAGGTTGCGTTAGGTCATTTACTTTCCGTTTATATGTAGTATTTGGCGGGGATGCAGATGTGATGGCCGCGATTAAAACTTCCCTGTCCCCTCAATGCGTGGTGTCGCACCGGGTGATCATCGATCCACTTTTGAAAGCTGCATGCCAGGTAAATCCAGATCCTGTCGCTGACGAGAAATGGCGCCCATTTTGGGTAAATCTGCTGTATTAAATACGTGTGTTGCTGATCACTGATTACCCTGCTTAAAAAGCAAATGGGGGCAATTGTGACAAATGTTCTAGCAATCACCACGTTGTAGAAAGTGTTATCAAAACATGTGAAAATTCTTATAGTAGTAATTCTATTATAAAGTAACAATCCGTATAAATTTGACAGAAAAATATACTAATTTTATTTTTTTTATGTTAAATACCATGCCGAATGTTATTTTTGTACTACACAAAACGAGCCAAAATAAGATAACCGGAGGCGTCGAACCCATTATCCCCTAACTTTTTCAAAAAAAAGATGAGGGGTTACTTAAAAGTTAATTGTTTACTTTAACTTTGAACTTGAACATTTCCATATCTATTTGGATCCAAACCCGTACATGAAACACATACTTATCGCCGAAGATCACGCTGTAGTGAGAATTGGAACAAAGCATCTTCTTCAGTCTCTTATTCCAGATTCGTCCGTTTCGGATGTTGATGATTTTGATAAGATCATCAAGGAGCTGGAAACAAAGGCATATGATCTTCTGATTCTTGACATCAATATCCCTGGAGGCAACAATACCAAAATGGTCGAAGCGATCCGGATCAAGTCCCCGGGAATAAGAATTCTTATGTTCTCGAGCTATGATGAGCAACTTTACGGGCTGTTGTATCTTCAGGCAGGAGCGGATGGTTATTTATCGAAGGATGCTCCGGAAGAAGAATTTAAGGCTGCGGTACTTAGCGTACTCAACAACAAAAAGTATATGAGCCAGGATATGCAGCAAATGAATATCAACAGGCTGATAAATCCAAAGGAATTTTTACCTGACCCGGTTATTACATTGTCTCCACGCGAAACGGATGTAATGAATTTGTTAAAAGAAGGTCTGGGAACGGCTAAAATTGCGGAAAAGTTAAACTTGCAGTTGTCCACTGTAAGTACCTACAAGGCAAGAATTTTTGAAAAGCTTGGTGTAAAAAATATTGTCGAGCTGATTACCAAATTAAAGTAATGTCTTTCTTCAATATTCTGAAAATATCATTGAGAACAAAAATAACCCTTATTCACAGGGTTATTTTTGTTTATAAGCAACATTTGAAATTGTGTTGATACCTAGGAATTAACATTAAGTTGTTTTTTAAATAGAATGACTGACAAAACTGCAATTTAATAGTGCATGAGAAAATTACTTGTTGAAGAAATGAATCGCCTGTCCGTAGACGAATTTAAAGAATCGGACAAATTTCCTTTTGTCATTGTTTTGGATAACATAAGAAGTCTGAATAACATAGGTTCTTTTTTCCGGACGGCAGATGCCTTTCGGGCGCAGAAAATAATACTATGCGGTTACACCCAGGAGCCGCCCCACAGAGAAATTACCAGGAGCGCATTAGGAGCAGAACTATCCGTATTATGGGAAAAGCAAAGTAGCACGATAGAAGCTGTGAAAGAATTGCAACAGGCGGGCTACAAAGTAATGGCAGTTGAACAGGCGGAAGGAAGCACATTACTCCAGAACTTTACTCCTGATCACCATTTTTCGTATGCTTTTGTTTTTGGAAATGAGGTAGAAGGCGTTGCGGATGAGGTTCTTGAATTGGTTGACGGTTGTCTGGAAATACCTCAGTTTGGTACCAAACATTCATTTAACGTATCCGTTTCAGCGGGTATGGTGCTTTGGGAATACGTGAGAGAAAAGTTAACAGAAATATAACACGAAATATTTGCTTGGTATAGGAAAATAAATTGTAATTGCGGGAAATTACGGTTATTCGGCGAATTATTCCAAGCAACGTTTTTTTGCCTGACACTAATTAATCAACATTGAATTTTAAATAAGAAAATATGAAATCCGCAACAAAGAAATTATCAACCGAGATCGCAGAGACGTTAGCCGGGAAAATTGAATCGATTGCAGCAGGCTCGAAAAAAATTAAGAAATCGATTGAAAAGGCAGCAACAAAACTCGCAAAAAAGGTTGCAAAATTTGAAAAAGAAACAATAAAAGCCAAAGCAAAAGCGGCAAAGGATGCGGAGAAAAAGGCCAAAGGCAAAGGCAAAAAAGACGAAGAAAAGGATAAGAAAAAATTAAAGAAAGAGAAACTGGCTGCTTTGGTGGCCTCAGCATCTTCGAAGCCCCCGGTTGCTACACCGGTCAAGGTAAATACAGGCAGGGTTAAATCCGTTGCGGATGTTTCTAAAGCCAAAACTTCTGATCCAAATGTTGCTGCTGCAACGAAAGACGGAGCAGCTGAATAATTTTGAACGTGTTTCACTTCCTGTAATGAGTTAAAGATATATTCAACCTCGAAAGGGGTTGAATTTTTGTTTTTAAGAGAACCAGTTTTGGTTACTTAATGCATTTGCCTTCGTATATCCTAGTTAGGTGATAATTCTATTCTCCTTAGAATGATATACTTTTCTAAATTTTTTGCATTCACGTGTTTTTTTGTGACAACAGCTTGTAATATAGCACATTGTCAGAATTACAATTCCGTTGTTATCAGTGAAATTATGGCTGATCCGACGCCGGTTTCAGGATTGCCGAATTCGGAATACCTGGAAATTTACAATCGTTCGGGTAAGGATATTTCAGTGAAAAACTGGAAACTGGTGACAGGAAGTCGTACCATCATTTTGCCTGATTCAATCATTGGCATCAACGCTTATGTCATTATCTGTTTAAAGAATAATATGACACTGATGTCTCCATTTGGGAAGACTATCGCCGTCAATTCTTTGTCCTTAACCAATGGAGGAATGTTGCTTGCTCTTTATAATGATCGCAATCAGCTGGTTTATTCCATATCATATCTGAATCAATGGTGGGCGGCTGACAGGCGTGATGGGGGTTTTTCACTAGAAATGATTGACACGGAAAATCCTTGCGGTGAGGCGGTTAACTGGGCTACTTCCACGGATAAAAGAGGAGGGACACCCGGGCAAAAGAATGGTGTTCAGCAGTCCCATACAGATGTTCGCGGTCCCTACGTGGAGCGTGTCAATGTCCTGGAAAACGGAGATCTGGTTGTGGTTTTCAACAAGCGAATGGATAGTCTGAATTCGGTTTCAGGTTCGTTAATTGAACTTTCCGGAAGAGGTATCATAAAAAAACAACTCGAATCCCCCGCGTTTCGGAACCTTAAATTGACCCTGGACAGTCCTCTTTTAAAAGAAAAGGAATACGAACTTATCATAAAAAATATTTCAGATTGTGCGGGAAATCTTTTACGTTTTTCGAAGCATCTGGTCGCACTGCCATCGCCGGCCGATTCGGGGGACATCGTGATCAGTGAAATTCTTTTCAATCCCCGTGCGGAAGGGGTTGATTTTGTGGAGCTGCACAACCGGTCCGGGAAATATATCAATTTACGGGGCTGGTTTCTGAGTAACATGAAAGATGGCCAGCCAAACACTTCTGCTAGTATTTCGACCCAGGATATTATTTTTTCACCCTTTTCTTACCTGGCGCTGACAACTTCGCCGTCTGTTGTAATCGAACAATATCCAACAGCAAAAGCACGCCATTTTCTGGAGATGGCTACACTTCCTGTCTATCCGGACGCGGAAGGAGGTTTGATGTTGCGAAGAGGAGATTTGAAGATATTTGATACGTTGGGTTATTCAGAAAAAATGCACCATACGCTTCTTTCTGATTTTCAGGGAGTTTCGCTGGAAAGGATTGACCCGGAGGCTCCTTCTCATGAATGGTCCAACTGGCAGTCTGCTGCCTCAACAGACGGATATGCTACACCGGGATATGCGAATTCGCAGGCATTGCAGGAAAAATCCGAAGATGTTTTTACGGTCGAACCGGAAGCATTTTCTCCTGATAACGATGGTGTTGATGACCTTGCCGTCATTACATTCAAACAAAGTATGGGCGGTAGGATTGCAACGCTTCGAATTTTTAACACCCGTGGCAATCTGGTCAAAAATCTTCTGCAAAATCAATTGATTGGAACCATCGGAGATATTAGCTGGAATGGGACGGACCAGCAGGGCCAGCCGGTTGATACAGGGTTTTACTTTTTACTCATTGACACTTTTGACACAGCGGGTCATACACGGCAGTATAAAAAGAGGCTCGTTGTGGCGCGAAGAGGCAGGTAAAATGTTATTTTTTCATGCCAATTGTTGCCAGCAAACGGCCCGTGATACCGTTTTCGTGACGGTAAGAAAAGTAGTCTTTATTGTTCAATACCGTAGAGTAAGGAGATATCTCGATGTTTTCAGAGGTTAGTCCTGCTTCAACCAATTGGTCTTTATTGGCTTGTTTGAGATTAACAAAAAAATTGCCTGCTGATGAATTCCATTGTTTGTGTCGGGAATCAAAATGGGCTGCTACTTCTTCACCAACCTCGAATGAGCAATCGTCAATGCAGGTGCCCACGTAAGCAAGACAGTCTTTGGGATCGGAGCCATATGTTGTCTGCAAAACTTGTACCGTTTTTAATACAATCTGCCGGACAGTTCCACGCCATCCGGCATGAACGGCGGCAACGCATTGTTTAACAGGGTTATATATCAGGATTGGCGTGCAATCTGCAATGGTAACAGCCAATTGAATATTTGGAATATCGGTAATCAATGCATCATATCCTTCATATCTGCCGGGGCTAATCACGCGAAGTATTTCAGACCCATGGACCTGGTGCGATTTTGCAGTCTGAGTGGTTTTTACACCCAGTGATCCGAAAAACCGTATGTTATTCTGTGCAACATTTTCATCAGAATCCTGTGTTGATCCACCCAGGTTAAGAGAAGAATAGGGAGCCGGACTTACGCCGCCATGGCGTGTACTTTCTGCGGCAATCAGTTCAGTGAATTTCGCGAACACCGCTGGTATTCTGTACATTTCAACACTGGCGTTGGTTATATGGCTCATTTTAATAATTGCTGATTAACAAGATCAAAAGTAATACAAAGCCAGAGCCAAAGAAATAAACGAAGCTGATTTTACATTTTATGCCATTTATTATGAATGTAAAAACGGAATAATCATAAATCTGGTGCGCTCACTAAATTAATGGTGACCATATGTTCCAATTGTTTTTGTACTAACTTTGAATGCTATCTCAGAATTATTGGAGAGATGACAAGTTCAATTTAAGTCTCTTATGACTGCACAGAAGGTTTTTTAAATCGATAAATATGTCAAGCTGGGTAAAAAATTTATTGGGAAAACAGTCTACGGAAGAAGCTAAACCCGATTCGGATAAAATCCAATCCATGCGTTACCGGCTTTTGGGGAATTGCGGATTACGCGTTTCTGAATTATGCCTCGGCACCATGACTTTCGGTACCGAATGGGGCTGGGGAGCTGACAAGGTATCTGCACGGCAGATTTTTGAGAAGTTTGTAGAATCCGGAGGTAATTTTTTTGATACTGCCAATCGGTATACCAATGGAACCAGTGAACAATGGCTTGGTGAGTTTGTGAAGCCGGACCGCCATAGGCATGTGGTTTCTACCAAATATTCGCTCAAGGACCGCGTTGGAGATTTGAATTTTTCCGGGAATCATCGTAAGAACCTTGTTCGATCAGTTGAGGAGAGTTTAAAGCGAATGGATACGGATTACATAGATCTGCTGTGGTTACACAGCTGGGATTTTACGACTGACGTGCACGAGGTGATGCGCGCGCTGGACGATCTGATCAGAACAGGAAAGGTACTTCACATTGGAATTTCCAATACACCGGCCTGGAAAATCGCGCAGGCCAATATGCTGGCGGAATGGCGCGGACTAAACAAATTTGTGGCCATCCAGGTTGAATATAGTTTGATACAACGGGCACCGGAAAGGGATTTGATTCCGATGGCGTCCGAGTCGGGGCTTTCCGTTACAGCATGGGGAAGTCTGGGTAATGGGCTTTTGACAGCGAAGTATCTGGACGGACAAAAAGGTCGCTTATACGAAAACAGCCCCCGTTTTTCAGAGCGAAATAATAAAATTGCCCTGGAAGTGAAAAGTGTAGCGGACGAACTTGGTGTTAAGGCTTCACAGGTAGCACTTGCCTGGATTTTGCAGCAAAACCCGGCCATTATTCCCGTACTTGGTGTTAAAAATGTTGACCAGTTGCAGGACAACCTTTTAAGCCTCAATGTGAGCATTCCGGTAGAAATGTTGAACCGGCTTCATGAAGTCTCGGCAATTGAACTGGGATATCCCCACGATCTGCTGGCTTCTGCCGGCTCCCGTGGAGATTTATATTCAGGAAAATTTGACGATCTGATATTTTAACAGTCCAAGGTTTAATCCGCTTGCAGGAGTTTGCGATCCGTTGGATAGATATTGGTTTTGAATATTAAATAATAAAATAATTCTTGTCACTTTTGGGTATTATTTTAATCATGTTTGTTTCAGCAGAAATAAATTAAATTTGCAGCAAACAAACTAAATGCATTTTTAACACTATAACATTAATGAAATAATAGTTTTATGGATAATTCTAATAAAAGACAACAGTACAATAAAGACGGCTACATTGTTGTAAGAAATTTTTTTAACAAAGATGAAATAAAAGCAATTTTTGATGAGGCGCGTGGTGTTTTTGCTTACCAAATCGAGCGTACTACCGGATCAAAAGTTGATATCAATAATCAGGATGAATTTGAAAAAGGCATGTACGAATTCTTTCAAAAGGATTTCGATGCTTTTGTAAATACCGGCAAGCAGGTTCAGCATTTGGTTTCATTGCACAGACTGGGAACCGATGCGCGCATCACCGAATTGTTGCAGAGCCTGGGCCTTGCCTATCCAATTATTGCCGTAAGACCTGCCATGATGTTTAACAGCCGCAACCTTGCAAAAAAGCAGGATTATTGGAAACTGGGTGCACATCAGGACTGGAGAGGCGGCCAGGGATCACTTGACAGTATCGTAATGTGGTTTCCGCTTGTTGACTGCGATACCGCGCTGGGCGGATTGCAGGTTTTGCCAGGAAGCCATAAAAGGGGATTGTTTGAAGGAAGTGACGTTGACTACATCAGCAGTATTTCAGAGGATCTTGTGGATGAAGATTTTGTTCAGCTTGAACTTGAAGCGGGCGATATATTAATATTTTCAACTTTCACCGTGCACCGTTCCGGTAATAACGTAACACCGCACATTAGATGGACTTCGCAGTTCAGGTTCAATAATTTGACAGAAGACACTTTTGTTGACCGGGGTTTTCCGTTGCCATATATTTACAAACCTACTCCGGAATTGCTTTTCCCGAATTTTCCGAAGCAGGAGCAGGTTGAAGAGATTTTCAAATGATTTAGGACAACATGATAAAAGCAAGTTTTTGCGTTATTACCTATAATCATGAAAAATTTGTAGGAAAAATGCTGGATTCTCTGCTCATGCAGGAAACCAGTTTCCCTTATGAAATTATTGTAGGAGACGATTGCTCCACGGATAAAACGGCAGAGATTCTGAAAGATTACCAGAAACGGTATCCTGATAAAATCAGGTTATTGTTACAGGAAAAAAATCTTGGCCTTAATGGTAAATTTAATGCTTTGCAGTGTTTCGCCATTGCCCGTGGCGAATATATCGCGCAGTTTGACGGAGACGATTATCTGACTTCTCCTCATAAGCTGCAAAAACAAGTTGATATGCTGGATGCAAATCCACATTATTCAGCTAGTTACCACAATGCGATGGCAATTTATGATGACGGTTCCGCGCCTTCTCATCTTGTCAACTGGATCATAAAGCCGGAAATAACCGTTGATGATTTGATTGGAGAAGACGAGTTGTGTTTTATAGCGACATCAAGCCTCGTTTTTCGCCGTCTGGACTTTGCAGAGAACCCGGATCCGGAATGGACCAATCTTTCAACAAGTGGTGATATTCCCCGCAACATACTTTTTGCGAGTCGTGGGCCAATCGGCTATATCGATGAAGTAATGTCTGTTTACCGGAAAAACAGAGGCGGTGCGAGTTTTGCGGATAATCATTACAGTGCAGACTTCCTTTTTAACCGAATCCAGCTTTATTCTAACATCAACAAGCATTTCAACTACAAGTACGATGCCAGGTTGCGCAAAAATATAGCTACCTATTATTACAAACTTTTATTTGCCAAACAGTACAGAGATTCTTATTGGCCTCGGGCAAAGTTTGCGTTGAAATATTTATCTCTTGCAGAACCGCCGGCAGAAAAACGGAAGGAAGTTATCCGGGATTTTGTATTGCCAAAATTTGTGTCTAAAACATACAGCTTTCTTGCGCTCTCAATCTATAATCTGAAGACAAAAGCAAAAGCCTAAAATAGCTCATACCGCAATTCACACAAAAAATGCCGGCTGAACTGCCGGCATTTTTTGTACCATGATTTCTGGAATTAAATACTTCTGATTACCGTTTTTAATTTTTGTAGAAAAATCAAAATATTGATTGACTTCCCTTTGTTTTGAACTTTTCACTGAAAACTAAAACAACTTTTCCTTCGGCGGCGTAACTCCTTTTAGTCGGATGTAAACCGTAGTTTGGCCCCGGTGATGTGTTTGATGCTCAAATGCCTTTTCAAAGGCAATGCCTACTTTAGTATCCATTCCGAAAAGTTTTACATCCTTCGTCAGGTCCGCTTCCGGTATGGCTTTGAAAGAAGCAATCACAAAATCGTAGCTTTCCATGACCACTTTGGTAACATTGGCTTTTGACTGATCCGCCATTTTCTCAGCTCTTCCTTCAAACGGGCTTTTTTTTCCACTCGCTGCTGCGGTAAAATTGAAATTTGCGTCAGCCAAATGATCCATTTGTTCTGCAAAGGATCTCATTTCCGGGGTAGGTTTGAAACCATAACCATCCTCAGGCATTGCATCCAGATACTCTTTTGTGTAAATTTTCGCCCTTTCCCAGTCGGCAATCTGTTTTTGCTGAGTCGTTTGTGCAAATGATACCACTGTTGCCAGAAGCATCAGGCAGACAAGTATTGTTTGTTTCATTTTCTTTTTACGTTTGGTGGTTGTTCATAATTTATGGAAAGGTAGCCCGAAGTAATATCATTGCCAATATTGATGGTATAAAATTAGTATGCGGTTGAACCAACAACAAAAATGCACTTTTCAATCACTCTGGTTGCATTTCTACTAAAATATTTTCTTACTTGTAGGATACAAATCGATTTGCAAAAATAACTATGGCAGAATCTGCGGAAGAACGTACCAAAAAATACCTGGATTTAGGCCACACCGAAGCTGAAAATCATGCCAAAACTCAACTCGAACTTTATGAGAAGCATGTAAAAAATACATCTACTGTTACCAATGTTATCTCGGGATTTTTCAAGACCAACCTGCTTGGCTTTGCATGGCACTATTTAAAAAGCCGCTTTGGTCCGCGGCATCCCTATCAGGCATATCCTAAAAATGGCGATACGGGAATATATTCTTTGCAGTCGTCCATTCCATCGCGTAATGAAATAAGTATTGCTTTACTTTCCGACTGGGCCAGTGATACACAGGAATCCGATTCCGTTGCGCATCTGGTGGCTAAATACGCGCCCGACTACACAATCCACATGGGTGATATCTATTTTGTAGGTGCTCCCAGAGAAGTGGAAGAAAACTTTACAGCTCCGCATGCCTCCTGGTATTATGGCGCTTCGGGGAGCCTGGCGTTGTCTGGCAATCATGAAATGTATTCGAATGGAAATGCTTTTTTTCAGCATTTACTTCCCGCCATGTACGTACAGGAGGGAGAAGTGAGGAAAACTCAGCAAGCGGGATTTTTCTGCTTGGAAAACGAACATTGGCGAATTATAGGGTTGGACACAGGGTACACTTCCGTTCAGCGGCCGTTTCTGGAAATCATTTCACCACCGGACTGCCATTTGCGAAAGGAGCAGGTTGAATGGTTACGGGACGTCGTTAAGATTGGTGATCCGAATGATAAAAGAGGTTTGGTTTTCCTGACACACCATCCCTATATTTCCGCTTTCAGGGAGCATTATGCAAAGCCTGCCGAACAGATTCAGGAATTATTAGGTGGATCGGAAAGAGAAATTGTTTGGTTTTGGGGCCATGATCACCGGCTGGTAGTTTACAATAAAACTAAAAACGGAAAGGGGCCTTTGGCTTATGGAAGATGCCTCGGACATGGAGGTTTGCCAGTTGAAATAAAAATGCCTGACAGCGAGGAAGATACACGAAAAATAATGCTTTACGACAGACGTATACGCAAAGTGATCAAAAAATACCAATTGGGTTACAATGGATTTGTAAAACTGAGCCTCGACGGGAAGAAGTTGGTAGCAACCTATCTGGATCTGGAGGATACCTGTGTCTTCGAAGAACAATGGACAATAAATATATCAAACGGCCAATTCGAATGGAGTATTAACAAAATACTTCCCGCCATGGAATCCTGGCATGGAAATACCTGATGCTGAATTGGCCGCTGTCAATCAAAAATAATATCGGAATGTCTTAAGATTCGAAGGATCAATGATGCCCATGATCGTCGCTATCTTTGTAAAAGGCAGCAAAAGTGACCACCAGACCAATTGTGCCCAAAATAAACACAAAAAGATCGGCAAAAAAGGTAAGTATTAGAAACAATATTATAAACGCTCCAACATACGTTCCTCTGGAAAGTCTCTTAGGTTCCTCGTGAGCATGTTCAGTTGTAATATGCGTTGTATCAGACATAATTCGGTATGATTTAATCGTAATGATGTTATGACGCGAAAATAATAAATAGCAGCCAGAATTTACTACCAACTCAGACATTTTATGAAATCATTGTCTATTTTAAGCTTCGGGCGCAACCAGTGATGCCAGTTCCGGGCATTTTTTGCCTTCATTTTTTTCTTCAATCGAACTTCGTTTTTTCTCTAATCAGGCTTGTGGAAGTGTGTTTAGCACTATTAAAACAATCTTCATTAATGTAACAATAATTGTTGTACTATTTAAAGTTTACTATTTGTTTTATAAACAAGTTTTAATAAATAAAATGTTTTGCATTGACTTGTATTTCAATATGTTATACTTTCAGGAAATAATTTTTTAGTAAAGTTAAGTAGATTTCAAAAGTAATTCATTGGCTATTTAGTATAAATAAAACAGGATTGTTATGAAGACCGTATTTACTGGATTGATCTTGATTATTGGTTTACTTACAGCAACCACATTTGTTTCAGAAGTGCATGGGCAAGCCATCACACAAAAAACTGAGACCTCTTTTTATTCGGATTTTTATGTGATGCAAGTGAATCCGATGCTGTTTAAAATTACTTACAATTACCCGGTAAAAGATCGGGTTCAAATGAGAATTTTGGACGGGAAAAAGAATGCTATATTTAACGAAAAGGCTTTGGTGTACAAAAAATATCAGAAAATTTTTGATTTGTCCAACTTCAATGACGGGAAATACACCTTTGAACTGACCGACGGTGATGAGGTATTTTATCATTCCATCTACGTCGAGACCAAAACTACCAGAACGGTTACGGCTCAAAATAAACAAGAGTCGATTGTGGCTGGGTTCTAAATCCGGCCTGCTCCGGCGAAGGGTTTTTCTAACGAATCCGTTACATTTGTTTTAGTCAAAGAAAGCAATCAAATGGCGAACTTGTCTGTTTGGTGTTATGCTATACTAAAATAAATTGCGATGCCGTATATTATTGGTTGTGATGTTGGCACAACAAACGTCAAATCTGTTGCTTTTGATTCCGTTTCAGGAAATATTCTGACCTCACACAGTGAAAGTTATGAAATGCAGCATCCTCAGCCGGATTGGAGCGAGCAGGATCCTGAAGAAATTTTTCTTTCAGCCTGTAAAACAATTAAGACGGTAACAGAGGCCTGCAAAGATAAAGGGGAATTGCTGGGAGTGAGTTTCAGCGCGGCAATGCACAGCGTTCTGGCCCTGGATAAAAATGGCAGGCACCTCACAAATTTAATTATCTGGGCCGATAACCGCAGTTCTGAAATCGCTTTAAAACTACGCGTTTCACCGGTAGGCAAGAAAATATATCACAGCAACGGTACGCCGATACACGCGATGACGCCGTTTTGCAAACTTCTTTGGCTCAAAAAGAATCAGTCTGAAGTTTTTCGGAAGACCAGCAAGTTCATTGGAATTAAAGAATACATCATTTATCGGCTTACCGGCCATTTCGTGGTCGATTATTCCATTGCATCAGCAACCGGATTGTTCAATATCAGGCAATTGAAATGGGATGAATACGCATTGAAAAAAGTTGGAATCAAATCATCCAGGCTTTCTGAGGCGGTTTCCACCTATCATATTGAAAAAATCCCGGCAAATAACCAGGCAGAGTTGCCGGAAGGGACCTCGTTGATTATGGGCGCCAGCGATGGTTGTCTAGCAAATTTGGGAAGTGGGGCTATTCACACGGGGTCAATGGCTGTCACAATTGGTACCAGCGCCGCAGTGCGAATTTCATCTGATAAGGCATATTCTGATCCGATGATGCGGACATTTTGTTATGTACTGGATGATAAAACTGTCATTCTGGGCGGTCCGTCCAATAATGGTGCAGTGATTTTTGAATGGCTAATGAATACTTTTTTTCCAAACGAGGAGTACGATTCGGTTTTTAGTGAGGCTTCAAAAATCAATCCCGGTTCTGACGGCCTGCTTTTTTATCCCTATTTATTAGGAGAACGTGCTCCGCTTTGGAGTTCGGAAGTACGGGGAGGTTTTTCTGGCCTGGACATTCTGCATACGAAACCACACTTTGCCCGATCCGTCATGGAAGGCATTTTATTGAATTTAAGCAGCATTGGAAAAATTCTGCTGGAAATGCAGGATATTGATACGATTTATGCCAACGGTGGTTTTGCACGAAGTCCGATATGGGTTCAGATGCTGGCTGACATTTTCGGGAAAAAGGTAGTACTCAATGAAACCGTAGAAACCGGAGCAGCTGGTGCGGCCATGATGGGCTTAAAGGCGTTGGGTTTGTATAAAAGTTTTTCAGATTTGCAGGCATTTACGTCTGTTGGCCAGGAATTCGAGCCGGACATGGCAGCACATGACCAGTATAAAGATTTGTGTGAGAAATTCATCAAGGGAGCAAAGTTGATGCTCGCGCACGCGGTGTGAGTTTGGAGATTTTACTCAGATTAAGGGAGTTTAAGCGCCGAGGAAGCAAAAAGGTTTTTCCCCTTTGCTTCCTCGGCGCTTTTTTCTCTTCTACTCTGCATGAATCCTCAATTTTTCTGGTCCGGAGTTCACTATTTCTTTAGTTTTTTTGGTCAGAGACCATGCAAAAGATAGTGAGGCAATTCCCGTAATTAGCCAGAAAAGATCCGTTCCGGCGACATAGTTATTTCCTTTTGCCAAAGCGATCCAAATCCAGTCGTTAGTAATAATTCCATTCGTAAGCGGAACCAGAATGGAAATAATTCCGCCAATAAAAAGATAAAGCCGCGTCGCTTTTGCTTCATTTTTTGAAAACAGACCTGCTGTTGTGAAGATCAGCCAGGAAATAAAAAATGCCGCTCTCACCCAAAACACGTGTTTTTCAACGTTTGGCACTAAAAGTTCGGCATTAAATAGAACGGCAACAGCGGGGTATAATCCAAAGCAGATGGCAAGATAAGTCGTCGTAACACGTTGGTGAAAGCGTTTTTGCTGGTCGGTATAGGTCTTTTTGTTTCGCGCCTCCTTCCACAGAAGCACGCCGCTGATGATTACAAAACAAGTGCAAAGTGCAAGCAGGAAATAGATACTTTTCAGAATGATCCCACCAAAAGTGGCGAAGTGAAGTCTTGCAATACCGTAAAGTACCGATTGCGAATATGTTTTTTTACCCGGTAAATAATTGGCTTTTATTTTACCATCGCGCAATGTAATGGTCGCTGAGCCGTCGCCTGCAAAGGTTTTATTGTTTTGCACCGCGGCGGCCATCATTGCATCTTCCCTGTCATAATGTTTCACCTGGAGATAACGCAATTCCAGTTCTGGATTTTCTGTTTTCAGATTGTCCAGTATAGTGGTGATTTTTAGATTTTTATTCGTGAAAGGCGAATTTTCCTGCGTTGTCATGGTCCTTTCTTCCAGAATCACTTTGAATGCTTTCTCTTGGTCACCTTCGAAAAAAACGACAACGACAGGTAACAAAACCAGAAACGACAGCATGTAGTAGGCACCCGTGATCGCATACATAAACTGAAAGGGCAGTCCAAGCAAGCCAAAAACGGTATGCGAATTGGTCCAGATCTGTTTCCAGGTTCCTTTGATAGAAAAGCCATGAAATTTGCTGAACATATTTCGCCAGTGAATCATCACACCGGTAACTACCGCAAAAGCAAAAAACAGTGCGACAAAACCCGAAAGGTATCTGCCAATAATGGGAATCTGGTCGAAAAAATGTAGCCGGTAAAGCGTTTCCCCGATTGTGGTTTCTTCCTCTTCGCTAAATTTTCCAGTATTTGGCGAATATGTGGTGCCATAATGAACTTCCGGTTTCCCTTTTGGCACGATCAAATGACCGTAAATATTTACCAGCGGTTTTTCTTTGGAAGGGGTACGGATCGTAATGTCCTCCGACAAGTCAAAGGAGGGTTTGTTCTTCTTTATCGTCGCTAAAAGTGCATCGTAGTCGACCGGTTTTTCTGCGATCTGGCGCGCCTGAGGATTTTCCCATTGATAAAATTCATCCTTAAACAAAGTAAAAGCACCTGCAAAAAATATCACATATAAGGCAAAACTGATCACGATGCCCGAGACAGTGTGGGTGTGAAATGTAATGTTGTAAAGCCTGTTGGATAAGCCTTTTAATTTCATAATTATTTGAGGAAGTAAATGATAGCTGCGCAAACTGACGTACTCAAGAGGTAAATTCCCCAGATAACCCATCCGTTGCGCGCAAGAAAAGCAAGGACCATAAAGGCGACCCAAAGCATAAATACCGAAAAAGCGCCGGTCAGTATCACGGCTGTACGGTCTGGGATCAAGACACTGAGCATCATTTGAATGGCAACTGCAAGGCAATACCCTCCCAATAAACCCGCCGTAATTTTCAGAGCACGTTGCCCGCCGGTTGTCAGATATTCTTTTTTAGCTGGCATAGGAGATCAGTTCTATCAGTAATAAAGAATGCACAACCGCAATAAATCCGTAAAAATACTTCTTTCCCAAAACGGCAAATAGCTGAATCAAAACCATGGCAAGAGAGCTGGCGGCCAGAGCCAATAATAATCCGCCTGCCCAGCCTTGAAGTTGCACATACCAGGCAGTGCCCATGAAAATAAGTAAGAGTCCAATCCAGTCGGAGCCTGTAAAACTGGTTTTAAAAAGGAAATTCGGAAAATACTTTGACTTGGAATAGTACAAGTAAATTCCGAGAAGTATGAAGTAAAATGATACCATAAAATATTTTTTACAAATATTGAAATTATTTATTCTAATTACAAATAAGTTATTTACATTTGGCGAATATATCATTAAATGGATCTATGAGAATACTTTACCTTTCCTTTATAATCTCCCTTATTTCATTTACTTCCTTTTCTCAGGGCTTTACCGTAAATGGTACCGTTAAAAGTTCAGGGAAACTAATGATGCAGTCTGTCACGGTGTCTTTAAAAAATACAAATCATTCGGCTGTTACAGGTGAGGATGGCAATTTTAGGATAGCAGATGTACCCAATGGAGACTACTTGCTGGTAGTGAGTCATCTGGGATTCAGAACTTTTGAGCAAAATATCAGAATAGACGGCAAGCCGGTTTTTGTGGAAATCGTTTTGACAGAATCCGCTACTGAATTGAATGAAGTACTTGTTAAAACAGAGAAGCAAACCAGAATACTGGAAACCAAGCCCATAGCGATCAGCAGTATCGAAATCAAAAATGTGATCAGCCAGAATGTGTTGATAACGGATGTCGTTGACAGGCTTTCCGGAGTCCGCATCCGTCGTTCCAGCTCGTTGGGTGACAACTCTGACATTTCCATTAATGGTATGCGGGGCAATGCCGTTCGGATTTATGTCGATGGTCTTCCGATGGAATTTATTTATCCCAATTTCGATATTTCTACCTTACCCATCGGAAATCTGAAACGCATTGATGTGTATAAAGGCGTATTGCCGGTTGATGTCGGAACGGATGCGTTGGGTGGAGGAATTAATCTCATCACCGAACAAAAATCCTTTAATTCTTTGAAGGCTTCTTATAACGTCGGGTCTTTCAATACCCACCTGGCGGATTTTACGCTTGGGCTGGCCAATGCCAAAAATTATTTCATGAGTGTTTCAGGTGCATATCATTATTCAGACAATGATTATCAAATGGACGCTCCGATTTTTGAACAGAATAATAAAACAGAAAGAGTTCGCAGGTTTCATGACCGTTACCGCATGGCTTTTGGAAGCATTACTGCTGGAACGCACAGTAAGCCCTGGGCCGACGAACTGAAACTGACGTTAAATTTGTCTGGCGGTGATAAACAACTGCAAAATGGTGCGAGAGTGACAGGTTTTGCTTTCGGAGAAGCCAATTATACAGCACAGAACTTATCAGCCATTCTAAAATATGACAAATCATTTTCAGGAGAAAAAGGGCTTTTTACAACTACGGTAAATTACAGCGATCAAACGCTGGGCTATGTAGATACGACCAGGAATGTATATAGCTGGTCTGGGGCAATTGTGGGAAGGCAGGGCTCACGGGGAGAATATTATCTGGCAAATTCCGAAACTTATATCAAAAGCTGGGTAAACAGAACGAGCCTCAGCTTTAAACTGGCAGCAAATCACAAGCTTTTGTTTTCAAATTTATATGCAAAACAAAAGCTGACCGGGATTGATTATCTGGAACAAAACCCGGCAGAAGATTATCTGCGTGTTCCACAATATCTGTCTAAAAACGTTGCGGGAATTCAGTACGAAGGTCTTTATTTGAGACGAATGACTTTCTCTACCGCGCTAAAGAGATTTGATTATATTTTGGATGGAGCAGAAAATAATACCTTTCAGCTGATTAAAAAGAAAGGTGGAATCTGGGGTTACAATGCAGCTTTGAAGTATGATATTACCGAAGGGATTTTCGCCAGAGCTTCTTATGAAAAAGGTTTTTTGATTCCTTTGTTCTATCAGTTTGTAGGAAATGGAGCTGATATTATTCGCAACACTGACCTTTTGCCCGAAAGCAGTGATAATCTGAATCTGGGCTTTTCGCTTGCCAAACCCGTTAATAAACTTATCAATATCAGCTCGACGGTTAATGGATTTTACCGGAATCAGCATGATATTATTTTCATCGGAAGCGGGGTCATCAGGCGTTACGACAATGCGGATCAAGTCAGGACGGTAGGTGTGGAAGGCGATATTTCCCTTACTTACAAAACTGCTTTCAGCTGGAAAACGAATGTAACATTTCTACGAAAAACGTTTACAAAAGTGCTGGTGGCAGACAGCCAGTTTTTAGTAGGAACCGATTTTCCTAATAACCCCAATTTTTACGCCAACTCCGAATTTTCATGGCAGAAAGGCGGTCTGGTTAAAACGGATGACCGTTTCAGGGCTTATCTGTTTTACAATTATATAACTGCATTTAACCATATAACGATTGGGAAAGAAAACAGCCAGGAAAATACGCCGGAAGCTTACGTGCCCGTGCAGCATCGGCTTGATGCAGGTTTTTCTTACAAATTCCCCAAACGTGCGCTGACAGCTTCTCTAAATGTCCTGAATGTATTCAATGCCAAACTTTTTGACAACTATCTCGTACCCAGAGCAGGAATCAATTTTAACGTAAAGGTAATTTATGAGCTGACTAATTTTTGATCGGCTTCTGGCCAATTGGCCGTCGGCGGTCGGTTTTCAGTAATTGGCTGACAATGATCCTTATTTACCGAAAACAATTCCTCCATAAATATTTTAATTAAGTAACAAATAATAACTATTAAACCAGACAATGAAAAGGACTAAAATCTTACTTTCTATTCTATTTGCAACTGCACTCATTTCCTGTAGCAAAGATGACATAACAGAGCCTGAGGCTGAATCACTTTACCAGGAAGAAGGATATGTGATGGCTACCATTTCTCAATCAACGGCGGGTTTCAGTTACTATGCCGGATATTTTAATGCATTGCCTTCCGGAGATGTCGATATGACCAAAAAATCGGCATACAGTGATTTTCTGGTCAGAACGTCTTACAAAAACTTCATTTATGCCGCGGGTTTGAACGGGGAAAAGAAGTTATCAAAACAGGCCATACTGAAATCTTCGGGAGCTATCGTGGAAATTGCAAGTATTGCTTTGCTGGATGCTATTTCTGCTGTAAAAATACTGAGTGACGAGTTGGGTGTTTATACGACAGGCGGTAACAGGGCTATTTTCTTTTTCAACCCGACAACCATGACAAATTTGGGGCAGGTTGATATGTCTAAGGCGCAGAATTTTCCTGATAATGAAACCAATATTTATACCCACTTAATTTACAGACCAACGGACAAAAAGTTATTTGCAACACTTTTTACCAACAGCAGCAAAACCGGTCAGTATTATGATTCTCAGAACACCTATGTTGAAGTCATTGATGTTGCTACAAAAAAATGGGAAAAAACAGCTGTTTTCGAACAAGCCACTTATCCGGTTTCAAGGGGCCTGGAAAACGGACTTGTGGATGAACAAGGCAATGTTTTTGTGGTCACACAAGGGCAGTATGGACTGGATGGACAGCTGGGCCCTAATGGTGCGAAACGCTCGAAGCCGCAAATACTCAAAATTCCTGCTGGCAAAACTGACTTTGATCCATCATACTCTTTTAATCCGGTTACGGCTTTTGGCTTGCCTAATTTGGCATTTCAACTTGTTTTGGGTACAATTTATGATGCAAACGGAATCGTTTATGCGTGTATTTCAGGGCAGCAGGATCCTCCCCGTTTGTTAGAGCTTATTGCAAAACTTGGCGCGCAAACCATTACTGCGACAGAGTACGTGGAACTTCAGACTCTGGCTTTCTACGGTCCGAATCAGCGTTGGGTAAAGATGGACATGAATGCCAAAACGGTAACCCTCATCGCAGATTTACCGTTGACGGCAGGTTATGGATATCCTAATTCGACGATATATGATGGTAAATTCTATCTCCCGATTTACAATCCGGACTTGAAACTGAATGGATATTACAAATATGACCCGGCAACAGGGAAATCTGAAAAAATCAACACCGTTACAGCTGGCGGATTGGTTACCAATTTTATCAAGTTGACTAAGTAGTAAGTAAAGCAGGTTTATAATAAAAAAAGCAGAATATCCCTTGAGGAATGTTCTGCTTTTTACTTGTAAAAAAATAAATATTTTCTACTTGCTTTTTTCTTTTACATCCGCAACCATCTTTTCGGTCACCATTTTTTCAGATTTATTACCCCAGGAATTTTGAATGAAATTCATTACATCCGCAATTTCATCATCATCTAAGCCGGGACTCGGCATTGAATTATTAAATTCCGCGCCGTTCACTATGATTTTACCTTCCAGGCCAAATTTAATTGCATGAATTGCCTTCTCGGGTGTTTTTAGCAAAAAATCTGCGTTTGCAAGCGGAGGGAAAGTTTGTGGAACGCCTTCTCCTTTACCCATATGGCAGGAAATGCAGTTTTCCGTATAAACCGTTTTCCCTCTTGCAATACTCTTCGCCAGCTCATCGTCCTGTTGAGGAAAAATAGCTGAACAGAGAAGAACTATGGAGAATAATGTTAAAAATAATTTCATGGTGAATTAAGAAAGGGAATTAAGAATAAAGAATGAAAAATTAAGAATAGAGGGGCAGATTGGCCGGGATATTCTTAATTTTTCATTCTTTATTAATTTTTTATCACGATTTCGGACTGATCTTCACAATTTTACCCGACGTTTCGAGAACCACATAAATATTTCCATCCGGGCCCTGGCGTACGTCTCTTACACGCCCGATTCCCTTGAAAATAATTTCCCTTCCGGTAACCTTGTTTCCCTTCACCGTCAAATGCTGGAGGTAAGCGAATTTTAGTGAGCCGACGATCAGGTCACCATTCCAATCCTTAAACTGCGGACTGGTTACGAATGTTAATCCGCATGGCGCGATGGATGGTTTCCAGTAGATGACAGGTTGTTCCAGTCCGGTGCGGGCAGTGTCTTTGGAAATAATGCTGTTGTCATAATCAATACCAAAAGTGATTAATGGCCAGCCGTAATTTTTACCTTTTTCAACGATGTTCAGTTCGTCGCCTCCCTGCGGGCCATGTTCGTGTTCCCAGATCACACCAGTCGTTGGGTGAATCGTCATTCCCTGGGGATTGCGGTGTCCGTAAGTCCATATTTCAGGACGGGCACCTTCTGTTTTTACGAATGGATTGTCCTTCGGGATTTTTCCATCTTCATGCAAACGAACCACTTTACCCTGATCTTTGCTCAGGTTTTGTGAATTTTCCTTTTGTCCGCGCTCGCCCAGAGACAGGAACACGTATCCTTTTTTGTCAAAAACAATACGCCCGCCAAAGTGGACATTGGCTTTTACATTCGGGATTGCCTTAAACAGATGTTCGATATTTGTCAGTTCATGATCTTTCAGTTTTGCACGCATTAATGCGGTATTTGCGCCACCGTCATCTCCCTCTTCACCTTCTTTTTTTGGAGAACTGTAACTGATATAAATCCAGCCGTTCGTTTTATAATCAGGATGTAAAGCCACGTCAAGCAAACCGCCTTGTCCTTTGTAGTAAACTTCGGGAATACCAGCAATTGGTGTCGGATCCAAAACGCCGTTCTTCACCAGTCTCAATTTACCGGAACGTTCCGTTACGAGCATCTCCCCGCCAGGAAGAAAAGCAGTTGCCCAGGGCAT
>Ga0247803_1000400_pt1 | contig 23896 bp, 23 predicted proteins | sample UWRJL014104B1_FD_180928 | JGI IMG/M metagenome (GOLD analysis project Ga0247803, IMG submission 180928) | Plant litter microbial communities from Arlington Agricultural Research Station in Wisconsin, United States - UWRJ-L014-104B-1 | ecosystem: Environmental > Terrestrial > Plant litter >...
CGCGGTCCTCTCAGCAATCCGAGTGCTCATCACCGAGAAGAGCAGATTCTCCGCACATCGACCTTGCGGCACGATGAAGAAGTTAGGGCGCTCGAGCTGATGCTGTCCACCGTTTACAAAGCCGTCTTGATGGGATGCGAGGAGAGTGTTGCGGTAGTAGTCGATATCTAGTGCGCCGGTGATGACTTTTTCAAAGGCGCGCTGCTGGTTGTTGCCGCGCTCGAAGATGTCTCGGAAGGCGTCTAAGAGGCAGTAGTAGCCCCAGTTTCGGCCGTAGCTTTCGTCACCTCGCATTACTGTGGGGTTCTCCTTAGTATACAGTCTTCAAGAAGGAGTGCAGACAATTGGAGAACAGAGGAGTGATCAACAAGGTATATGTACTTACGGGCAGCCCACTGTACGTCCATCATCGCGGAGGTTCCAGAGTCCGAGAGGAAGTCGCAAGTGAGAAGGCCAGCCGGAAACGCGAAGATGTTGTACTCGACGTCTTTGAGGATCTGCTCGCGATCTTCAGGGGTTACTTCCAGTACTGATCGAACCACCACGGCATTATGCGCGGGTGGCCGGAGCCCAGTTGGTAATGATGGAGTGGCCATCTTTGTTCCTGGTTGTGCTGTTGTGTTCGAATGTTCTCAGGTAGAGAGTGAATTCAGGTGTAGCATGAAGGTATAATGGTCTTTGAATCAGAGGAGACTGCTCCTTATATGGATAACTGAATTTTCTAGCATGCAAGTTCTATCACTCGTAACAAAGGCAAACGTGGGTATCTCACTAGCCTGGCCACTGAGCCACGAGTGTCGCTGTCGTTGCTACAGAGATATAATCGAGGCCGTTTGGTGTACAGATTGGCCCGCCTATTTCAGCAAGGTGGGCTTGCTTACAGTACACAGATCGAGCTCAGCTCATTCACCAATTGAGCCGTTGATCTCCATGTGCAGTAATGCCTAGTGACGGCTTTGGAAATGGGCACTGCTGCAACGGACTTCGATTGGTTCTCCAAGCCACAGCTAGTGAAATCGCCCACATTAAAGCAATTACGTTTGTCTCGTATACGGATTCTTAAAATAATTAGGGATATGGTGATGCGCTGACCTTGTTGGGTGTTCTTAGGACTTGACGCTCAGGGCTGCTTGGCACCAAAATGACACAATTAAGTGGCAAGATATACTCAGTGTCAGCATTCTCAAAACCTGGGGCTGGGTTGATCCGGGTTTTTCAAGGCATAGTTCACATTGTTCAGCTGTTCGATCGATGCCTGGCGTAAGGCCGTACGGCCGAAGGAATAGCAAAAAGTGGATACGCTAAGCAAAGGGCGTCAAATCGCATACCACAAGAAGAAGCACCAAGGCGTGAAGCTCAAAGCGGCGTGCAAGTCAAAGTTGTTTCTATGCTGCTTACGTTGGACAGGGACAAATATGGGCTGCTGTATGCATGGTATGCCGAAGCTTACTGATAGAAATATGCGCGAGACGTCGCCGAGGTTCTCAAATACGGGATATTACGGTGAGGGAAGATGCTTCTATAACACATTCTATAAACAAACAAGCTTTGTCAATGACCGGCGCAAGTCGTAAATAACTACCATCGCTTTCAAGATGCCATGTAGCATCTCTGCAGACATTTCAAGCTAACAGATGGCCGCATACGTCATTTCAATGGTGTATTGACTTGGGACCACGAATGAAATGGTCATGATCAAGGCATAAATTACCAAATGTAGACATAGAAACCACGGACAAAACTGAGACTTTCTTTTTTGTAGGACTAAAAGACCGATCCGTTGTGGCGAGAAAAACATTGGTCCATGAACGGCCAAGGGGTACATATTTGCAGCACCATCATCATTCCGAAGCGATACACTGCAGCATCCATCATTTGCGCTTATGCAGGAAATTGGGAATCGTCCCTCACTCATCGCTACCAGCCGCCCAGTACATAGACCCGGACCGCTCGGTAAAAGTCCACGACGGTTTAGACTACCACTCAAGAATTTCTAGGCAAATCCGTCGTCCACAGCCTGATCAAGCATGATAGAATGATAAGAAGAAGCTCATCGCTGCGTAATAGGAAATAACGATTCCTGTGCCGAATAGACCTAAATGTCGCGCCAGTCGTGGAATCGTGCGGTGGCCCCACGATGGGCATTCTTCGGCTTTGCATGGCGCTAGGATTGGAGTTTGCCGTCCCTTGAGTTTGTGTTCTTGTCCTCGACTTACGGCAAAAATTCAACCTCGCATGCTATCCATTTGATGGGCTTAGGTTCCGGGGCCGATATCGGCGAGCTTGCATTTTAGGTACGGATAGTGCAGTCTTCGTAAGCTTCACCAAATCATGAGATGCATCAAGCGCTCCCTTCGACAGACAAAATTCTTATATGGTCCTGATAAGGGTACAAGGATAGCCTTGTCGAGTTGCCAGAGTTCTCACGCTCGAAGCTATAATCTTACTGATGACCCCCGAGGGCGGAGTGTGCTGAACGTACCTGCGGTGGCAATGAATGAAACGTCGCGAAAAGTAACGCCACGGTGGCGAGGTGTGTTACGGCACTCCTGTTTTAAATAGAAGAGAGTGTGTAAAATGATGGGGATGATGTAAAGAAGGCGTGCATGGTTCTGCGAGAAGATTATCGTACTGCCTATCCGCAAGGAAGGAGCATTCAGCATCGGCGCAGAAATATCGAAATGGTCATGTGACGCTGGTGCTCCGGAACGCTCCTTTGAGTGTCGACTAATAGCGGTGGAGATCGCAGTGATCTTCCCGTTGTCAATTTTTACACGTGGCACAAGGCAGAACCGTAAAATTCTTGTGGAAAGGAAGCTCTACTAACACTAATTGTTGCAGGCCAGCACCGAAAGGCTTGACGAGCAGGAGACTTAAAAACATGCCTCCACCATCATGATGAAGAGAACCGCACCTTACACTCCGCATCATAAGCCTTCAGCTGCTCCATCTTCAGCTTTACAAATTCTTCCACCTCCACCCTCTTGATCTCGCCGTCTTCCTCTTCAGCCTCTCCATTGTCCCCCTCTCGATGAAGCGCACTCCAATAAACAGCATCAACATCAAAGCTTTTCCTCAACCCATAGTCGAACCAAAACCGTCCCGATTTCCAAGCCTCCCACATCTTCTCGCTCAACGGTTGCTCCTCTTCAGATCCCCGCGTATTCATCCTGCCCTCCACCCTTCTCAACGCATTCAAAAATTGTTCCAATCGCGGCACATATCGGGCTTTGAACTCGTCCATGGAATGATGTTCCAACCACATATCTGGGCCGAGCAAGAGAAGCCACCAAGGTGGATCGTATGAAAATTGCGCGGGCATGATGTTTGTGAACTCCCAATCTAGGACGGCGGTGATGCGAAGGGTTGAAGGGTCAGCGAGCATATTTGTTGGTTGGAGATCGTCGCAGAAGGGGAGGAAGGCGCCAATCTCGTCATCGTTGAGGCAGTATCGGGATACCAGGTTCTTGAAGCGATGCCGTGCAATGAAGCGCTTGCGTGCGTCTTCTGGGCTATCGGCGAGGTTGCGTTGGGTGCGGAGATGAATGAGGTGTTCGTCCGCGAGGGAGTCGAGGAATGATTTCGTCGATGGGATGGGGGAGGTTGGAAAGTTGGTGGTTGGGTAGTTTGATACTACTGTTTGGAGCTCATTCATGTTATATGTTAACGGGCGTCCGGCAACCGTCCACTCGTTTGTGCTTCGATCTTTCGATAAGGCGCCGATGCTGGTGAACCCTAAGCGCGACAACTGTAGCATGTAATCCGCGAGTTGCTCGTAGACGAAGTCTAGCTTCACGTCATCTACGTTGTCTGCTAGAATTACTTCATCTTGCTCCGTCTTAGTAGGTTCTTTGAGAAGCGACGCCAGCGACATCCCTTCAACGAATTCCATGATAATGAATGGACCAAGCTGTTTCGGACTCTCCTCAATGCCTCCCCAGCTCAACACCCTCGGAACTGGTATCGTAGTCTTCTCCTTCAAAAACTCCAGGAAATGAACTTCATTCCGCACTTTCTCCTCTCTGAGCTCAGTAGCGGTGTGTCCAGGTTTGGGAAAGCGAATCACAACCCGCGGAGTTCCGTCGCCAGGATTGATGATAAGACTGAGGTTGAAGGAGCCTTTGAGATAGCCATCGAATGTTGCTGTGACGGTGAGATGGAGACGGGAAGCTACGAAGTTGACGATGTCGAGTTTTGTGTCGATGAGGCGTGATAACCATGCTTTGAATTCTTCATCTCCATCCGTTTCTGCTAATTCATCGAAAACAGTCATGTTGTTGAGGAATTATTGTCGACTGGATACAAGGACGAGGTGGGTGGTGGAGTTTGTGGGTGGCGGACGGGAAGTCGATCTATTGACTCCGCCTCGGGCCGTGCGCTCGCTCAGGACAATGCTGCAGTTTGATGCAGCGATTGAGCCCATGCTATGCATGCGTGTGAGACTGGAATTTGAAGATTTGTGATGGAAGCAAGGGACAAACGCAAGAAAAGTGGCAGCCTAGCATACCACGATGTGTTCAAGATTTACCCGAAATGCTTGAATCCAGAAGTGGTATAGCGCACCTATGCTGAGCTCTCAAAGACCGACACTGTAGGAAGAGCACCGTAGAGTCCAAATGCCGAGCAGCATCACAATTACTAGTTTCAATCCTCCACGCCTTACCACTACCCTGTCCCTTCTGGCTTGACCTTCCTCCTCCTCACCTGAAGCATCGCCTTGGGCGGAATTATACTCTTTCCCACCCACGTCGTCTTCGGTCTTTCGGCAAGTGGCTTAATATCGTAGTGGATGAGCAGGTGTCCGAACAACATCTTCAGTTCATGCGCGGCAAAGAAGCGTCCGGGACTACAAGATGAGTTAGTAAACATTATCCATGCGGTGCAGACGGAGTGAACCCACCAAGCATGCCTTCCATGACCAAAAGGGAGATGATAGTTCCCCGTCGTTACACACCCATTCTGCTTCAACTTTAACGTATTCACATTCCCCTTCTCGACAGCATCCATGGCCTCATACTCCTCCCGATCCCTCGAGTACCGGAAAGCGTCGTACACGTGCGGATTGTCGTAGACGTCGGTATCGTTCGCGGCCGGTTCCCAAGCACAGCCAACAGTGGTACCGTACGCTAGATGTATACCCTCAGGTGTGGTGATTCCCTCCTTGACCATGACTTTGTTCGCAAGAAAGGACAGCGCAATGGGAGAGAAGCGCTGCGACTCGCGAATCGCAGAGTCCATTCTGTACATTCGTGACAGGCCCGCTTTTGTCCACTGATTGCCGTCTTCTTTGTAGATGCGCTCGGCCTCTTCTCGCAAGGATTCGAGAACGCTTGGATCTGCGCTGAGCACGTCCAGCAGCACAGCATGTCCTGTTATCGCGGTCGTATGTATACTCGCAAAATTGAGCGGCATTACGCGGATGGCTATGCGATCGGGTTCCATTTCGTCCGTCCGCCCCTCGGCCATGGCGGTACGGATCGTCCACGTTACGAAGTCGTTGGGCTCTTTCCAGTCTTTGTACTCTGGATCACCTGCATCCTTCTTCCTGATGTCTTCCAAGCGCTTCACGATCACGGGACGGGTGTGCTTACGCGACCGCCAGTAATGATACTTGGGACCAAGACTGTGAATGGGACCAATAAGGGCGTGCAATGACTGGGGAATGAGTCTGAAGAGAAGCAAGCCGCGGATGACGTCCATGGTGTATCCAAGCATGTTGTCGAGGAAGTCTTGGTTTCGACATAGCGGCAGGCCGACAAGCATGCGGTTGGTAAAGACGGGGATAATCTTCATCATGAAGCCTTCCAGCATATCCATTTGCGTGTAGTTTTCAGTGTCGGAGCCGCAGAGTTCACCCAAAGAGTGGCGCATCTCGTCATCTAGTTCCGAGATGACACCGTGCAGGTTACGCGCAAGATTCTTGCGAATCACATGCTCATGATACGGGTCCTTCAAGATGAGCGGCATGACGAACGAGTACTCGCCTTGCAAGCTATCGTAGTGCGCGGCCGCGGTGCTGAGTACAGAATCAGGCTGCTCCAGCATCCAAGACATCTGCGCTTGCGGGATCACCATTTCGGCAATGGACCCCAGCAAGCCGGGCATAACGAAGGCTTTGTTGGATTTGGAGTACTTCTCGTAGCCCTCCTGCATCCATTTCTTGCTGTTGGGGATGCCATCGAGGGTGTTCCTAAAGGCATCGAGCCAGCCTTTTCCGTGGCCGACCCATGGCACGTTGGTCGGAAATCTGGGTGCGCGGATGAAGTTGATGATGATGGAGAGGGCGAGGTAGACGAGAAAGGCGAAAAAGATGTTGGATACAGTCAGGCGTTGGGCGACATAGCTGTCCTCGATGACGGCCATGATTTAATGTGACGGGAGGGAGAAATTGGAGGAATTGGAGGAAACGTACATGTCAAACGTGGTGGAGCGGAGTAATGCATGCGCTATCGTGGCGTGTAGATCTGACACGGAACACAACCGTTCCGTGCCCCACTTTGGCTGTAATAGGAAACGTCACGCGCCTCGTTCGGGCGATCCGGTGTAGCACAACATCACGTGGACGGGAAGATCACAACTTCAATCGCTCAAGTTCTTGAACGTCAAAAAAGGAGCTCTCATTCTATGATGCGCCTGAGAATCCCGCACACAGTTCATCGACTCATCGCAGCGAGCTTCGCGGCTTCCTGCCCGAAACGCGTCTTCGTCCGCAGAATGTGCCCCCACCGGTAAAACGCAAACAAGCACGGCACGAACACGAGCGCAAGGAATCCGGGGATACTCGATGCCCAATGAATGCCCAGCGCGTCGTACATCTTATTAGTAAAGAGCGGGAACGCAGCTCCAGCGACTGAGCGCAGCACTGTGCTCGCAGCGAGGGCCGACGCGGAGTAGGCCAGATACGCATCGACGAGGTAGTTCGTGAGCGACATGTACAACAACACCATGCCAAACCCAAACAATGTACCAGCCGACACACACACGAACCAGTGCACGCCCGGATCGTTGGTCCACGCAAACCAAAACAAACCGATGGGCAGCGCGGCAGCACCGAGCATCGCGGGTGGCAGGCGGGCTTCGGGCGGCGCGTGTCCGTTGCAGCGCGTGACGACGCGTGCATACCGGGCTTGGTCAATGAGCGCGACGTAGAAGAGCGAGAGGATGATTCCGACGACGATGGCGAGGAAAGGAAGGGATGCGACGCCTTGCTTCCAGCCGCGTGCTTCTTGGAAGACGATGGGGTACGCGGCGAAGAGGAGGAATAGCGTGCCGTGGACGACGGACAGGAAGAGCGAGAGTAGCGTTACGATGGGTTCATATATGAGCATGATCCACGGCCGGAGCGCGCCCACGCGCAGTTGCTGTGAGATGGGCTTTGGCGATGCACCGGCGACGACGTGCTGTGTGCCCGTTTCCGCAGTCAGCCTGTTTGCACGCCGCTGCAAAAGTACAGGCGCATATGTTTCGGGGAACGTAAAGACCATGATGAACCAGATGGGCGCCGACGCTACCGTGACCACCAGAGGGATGGAACGCCAGCCATGTGCAGCGTCGAGAAAGCCGCAGATGATAGGGCCGAGATTCTGTCCCATCAACCCGGCGAGCGTGAAGATGCTGAGCACTAGCCCACGTTCCTGCGCTTCGAACATATCGGCGACTACGGCCGGTGCCACTGCTTGCGTAAAGGAGCCCGCAAGGCCGCCCAAGAAGCGTAGGGCAATGATGGCGGGCATGGATTGGGCGAGGCCTGCACCGCCACTGAGTAGGACGAATGCGCCGAAGGTGCCAATGTAGAGTTCACGGCGGCCATACACTTCACTAAGAGGTGAGAGGACAAGTGCGCCTACTGCGAAGCCGAGTACGAAAGCAGAGGTCGTCATTAGTGCCACTGTCTGCCCGACACCGAACTCTGGCTTTATATCGCGGATTCCTGGTCGAGTCAGTATGTCAGAGCTCACGACATATTGGACCAGACTCACCCTGCGAGAACCCCGACGAAGCAATCGATACCATGAATACAGCCAGGGCCAACACCATGGCATTCAACCACTTCCTTCTTGACGGGTAATTCAACGGATTCTCCGCGTCGTCTTCCATCCACCCAACCTCAACTATGTCTCCCTTCCCTCCGTCTACGTCGCCATTTTCCTCATCGTCCTGCGTGTTCTTCCAGCTTGCCCAATAAGAACCTTTCTCGTCATCAGAATCGTCACTCCACACGCTTTCGGGGATATTCGTTTCCCGGATTGTTGAACCTGCCCAATTTCTCTGTGGCTGCGCGTTGCTACCCGTCCAACGCTCGTGTTGATCATGTGGTCGTAGCGGTGGCGGGAAGAGTGAGTTGCCCGCCAGCATACTCATCCGCGAAGCGCGAGCCTCTGGGTCGAAGGCGCCAGTCCATCGTTTGTTCTGCTCGCGGAAAGAGTTTACGCGGATTGGGGTGCCGAGAGCGAAGACGTTTCCTTCGATGTCAGTTGCGGGCCAGATCGTTTGGCGCCAGTTCGCTTGGGAGTATGTGAAGCGGGAGGTACGGTCGTAGCAGTCGGTCTGCTGATCTTTCGACATGATTGACATGGTTGGATAAATTGGGGAAAAGAAAGAAAGAAGGGGTAACTAATAGAACAACAGTGACCAGCACGCGAGAAAATAATACAAGAAAGAAATGAAGAAAGGATCAGTTCACACGCTATCTGCAGCCGATGATCAAAGCGACGAGCCAAGAGAAGAAGAGAAGCCACAGGCTTTAAACGCATGAAAGAAGACACACTGCGCCGCAACAACTTCATTTCCAACCGACACCGGACTCACTTGCAAACGGGGCCAAACGAAAGAGCCCCAACGCAGAAAAGACCCGTCGACGGAAAAGACAGCAATCAGCCACGAAGAGGCGCAGTACCCAACCCCAGAGGACCCTCGCGGACCGTCGGAACAAAAATCCTCCAACCAATCTGAATCCCTCCCTCGAATCGGAAAAAAAGGAGATACGAAACAGATCCGCGAAACAAAGGCAATACGAGACGACAAAGCTTTGTTCGACCAGCCTCCGATAAGGCTACATATCAGCGGGGGTTTTTGACGCCTTATATCGGACATCCGTGGCTCGTGCAACTATGCCTATGTGGCGTGGGAAGCTGGTGGGTGGCCCCCGTTGGCGTACGCCCGACCGCCAGTTTCGAGCAGACATTGCAACGCATGTTCTTTGGTGATTCTACGTCTGTGGGAAATTGGTGGCATGGGTGTGGTGGTATGCTGTGTTGAGCTTTCGACGTTAGTGTGGCGTCAGTGGGTGAGTGAAACAATGGTCCTATGGACGGTGTCTAGGGTGGCTGTGCGCGCATGCGGGGCGAAGACAGGACCGACTCCCGCAGCCATGTGCGAGATTGCTTGCTTATCGGATAAGCATCTGCTTATCCAGGCTTCACGGGATGCAGCCGTTCCGGCGTGATGCATTTTCCGCTTGTACTACAAAGACTCCGCAAAGCGCAAACGTTCGCACTCACTGACCTGCACCATGAGCAGCCCAAGAAAATATCATGCCAACTTTAACTCCAACACTACGCACTGATGACAAATCCAAATCGCGAGCACGAGCACAAACTCGTCGAAACAACAATTACATGCGATCTCGTCGCCAAAATCCTCGGCTCCAGCATTTCGATCCTACCATGTCATCCGTCGACAAAGAACTGCACTGCACATAGGTGTGAGGCGCAAAGAAATTAAGGCACTGGAAACATCGCTGGACGCACCGACACGGTCCTCGAATCAAGACACGACCAGGATGCTAATGATGCGGCTCTGCGGACAGCGGTGCGGCGCGGTGCAGCGGAGCCAGCAGGGATGAGCCGGTTTTATGATCAAGGGTACACACCAGTGATCCTCTCGAGGCACGCTGCAATCAAGCCAGAGCTGCGCCCACCACTACAACATACTTAACTTCCCTTTTAGTGTCGTACGTACATCCCAAGTTCATGCCTACTATCCTTCCCTCTTCAGAGGATCTTCTCAGTAGGTCAGCAGAGTACCTGATCACAGATCCCGCTGATCCGAGGGGCGCTAGTTCATATCCGAGTTTTGGGCCTGACCGGACAGGCCTGGAACATTTAGGACCGTTGGTGGGTTCCTAGCAACGGTGCTTCAACGCTGTGTGGAGTCCCGGTTTACGTGCTCAGGAGTTCATATTCCTCTCTGGCTCCAATTCATTTATACCCACCTGCCCATGCCACGCGGAAGAACACATACCTAGGTGCATGCAGTGTGTTTGAACTCATCGATGTCACGACCACTCAGTTTCGCCATATCCGCCCTTCTCGCCTTCTCATGAGTCCAGCACAGCTACGCAGCCAACTGCGAAACCATAGTCGATAAGCTCAGCTCGCCAGGAGCATGGCTCGAGCCACCAACTTTGAGTAAGAGCGGAATCTGTTAAGAGATCAATGTCTCTACATCTCGTCGTTATATTTCATTGCTTCCGTTCTTTGCTCTTCCCATCATCGTAGCTTCCACCACTACCGCATCTTGAACGATACATGCTCGAGATCTCAGACTTGATTCTTATTGGTGCGTTGGTCTGTTGATCTCATTGTCTAGAGGAAGAAGTGTGCGATGTGCTCGCGCCCTCACAGTCGTAGTAAGAAGGGCGTTTTGCGTGACACTAGGCCCAAATAGGTAAGCGCATGCAGCCACTCACGCCGCAAACACTTCTGAATTACACGGCATCGTAGAAGGGCGGTCGGAACTCTTGCAGCCTGGTCCTGAAGCTTGGCATCAGTACCACTTAAATCTTCGGGCTGTGGCCATCGGACACACTCGCACTACTACTACTCGGCTCTATCGAGCGCGATAGCAATACCACTTTCCACTCACAATACTACGCTACGCTACGACGTTTGGCTCACTCTGCCATACACCAGATCATAACGTGTGTAGTCACAAGGCTATCCACCAAATACAATGTCGACTGCAGCAGCAAGCTCAACCACCCCCACAGCTCTCCGGCGCCGCCTCCTCCACGACATCGCAGAGATCCAAGAAGACCCCTACCCTAACGTCCATCTGCATGTGCACGATGCCGATATCACGAAAGCCTGTCTCATCCTATCACCACCGCAAGAGCGGCCCCTCCACCTCACTATCGAGTTCCACGATCAGTATCCCCTCAAGGCCCCGGTCGTTACCATCCAGAGCGATATCCGCCACCCCAACATCTTTGGCAACTATATTTGCGCGTCTATACTCAACACCGCCGAGGGTTGGACGCCGGCGTATACGCTGAAGGGCATTGTGATACAGCTTCTGAGCTTCTTCTCAAGTGACAGTTTGGAGCAGCATGGCAGGAATAGGTTCATTGATCTGGTTGAGTATCGCCAGAAGCGGGGTGGCGCGAGTGGAGCACCACAACATGTGTGCAAGATCTGTGGTTTTGATGAATCTTGGGCACCGATGACGTCAAACCAGGAGATGAGGGATGCGCCAACCTCCGTGGTACGCGGCACTGCCAATAGTCAGGCACGGCCGTCCCGATCGAAGTTGTTCGGGTTGCCGGACGAAGTAGTGCTCAGCATCATGTCATACATGGACACTGCGGACATCGTCGCCTTCGCTGAAGCAGTCCCCACCATCAAGACCATGCTCAATTCCTACGATTTCATTCGCATTCGCGAGCTCCAATGCTTCTGCCTCAAGAAGTCCTTCCTCAACACCAAACTTGGAATCGGCGTCTCCATCACCGGAGGTAACCGCCCCGTCTTCCGCTCCGAGTTCGATCTGCTCTCGAACGAAGCATACAATGTGTTCAACGTCCGTAGGTCGATTCAGGGCGTGGCGTTTGAGCGCTGGCTGCCACTTCCGTTGTCGCCGCGACACTGGAACTCTGTGCGTCGTAATGCTGAACTTGGACTGGAGGGACTGCATGCTGCGTCCAAGATTGGTGGGAGCGACAAGATAGTGGTGCTATATCACTTTATGAACTCGATCGTGGTGCAATTCTCCCTGGACGCTGTCGGCTCTCACAACACGTCCGACACGCGCAGCACCCTGACTCACGCATCAGAAAAAGCTGTAGAAAGCTACTTTGCTCTCTTCCACCTTCTTCTCTGTCTCGCAACCGAAGACAGCACCATCATCACCTCCGCCAACCGCATGGTACAACAATTCCTCGCTGGTCCGCGGACTAAAGCCCAATTTCCGGATCTCGGCCACCTCCTCGTCGCAGCGCTCATCTCAGATGACGGACTGACCCAGGACCTGACCTTCCACATCATCAAGGAAGCGATACTCCGCAACGTCGTCTGGATGCTCGACGTCAAAGGCGCCGGCTTCGCAGAGCTCGCATACCTCGAGCCCTCAGATACATCAGAATACCGGCTTGCCAACACGTTCGAGGCATCCCGAACCTCATACCGGCTCCTCATGTTTTTCCGCCTATTCAGCTCCACCGCACGCCAACCCGGAAAATCTCTCCTCGAGCTCCGCGACTCGCTCTTCACCACACACGGCGCTCCACCTCCGGGAACTTCAACCACCATGGCGCAACGAATTCGCCAGATCCACCAGATCAACTCCTTCCCCGGTTTCTTGGCTGCTATGGGCATCAAAGATGTCCCAAGCAAGTCGCAGTTCTCAACCTACCTCAAGCGTACGATCGAAGAGAGCGTGAAAATGGGGTACTCGTGTATGCCGTATTCGCAGACGCAGCTGTTCATGATTCGGAGGGATCGCGAGCCGGGTGTCAAGGTCGCGGATGGGGTGAAAGTTGCGGATGCGATGGAGGCAGGGTATTCGCGGGGGGAGAAGCGGGTTGGGTATAGCGGTAGGCCGAGCTTCTTTCCGGATAGTCGGGGGAATGGGGCCCGTGGACGTGGTTTTGGGAGGGGAAGGAGAGGACAGAGTTGAAGATAGAATTGCGTGTTGAGTTGGAGAGGTGGCTATGCTTGATGAAGCGCTCAATGGAAGGAACTCTAGATCTTCCGTCGTCAAAGACATTGGGTTCGAGGAGAACGCCTTGGAAACGGATGTTGGAGGCCAGGAGCTCTATGCAACTCGTCTTCTTGTGAACGGTGTTCAGCTAACAAGTGCGAAAACCCCTTTAGTACTAGACTTGTAGCGGAGCATAGTTAGGTAGCAGCTACTATGCAACCTTTATGTAAGCAATATATCCTAAAATCCACAGGCCTTCCAAGCACAAAACAGTGAGGCTAATATCACCCAGGTCAAACCTGCAGAAATCAACCATCTATATCCTCCAGGTGCTGAAAATCCACCTCCTCAACTACACCCCCCACACAAAGCTCTCGACCTTAACATCAATACACACCCTGTAATTACGAATTTCGAAGTTCATCAACTACTAACGAACGTGTTTCATTATGGCCAAGCCCGCACAAACCGCTATATACAACATCTATCTACATGTCTAAGCACCCGATGCAGTGGATTTTGACAGTTGATACGGGATCGTCGCGTAAGAAACCAGGTATCAGAATCCTGGTATCATAATCCACGTGATCAACAGTTAAGTCTGTGAAGAAGAATTGCTAATCATGTTATGGGTTGTTGCGGCGCGGTGGACTTTCACGGGCCTCAGCAACCAGTCCATACCTGCCGGTGAAGGATCTCGCAGAGCGACGGAACACTCGAGACACTTTTCAGGCGACGAGCTGGCTGGCGCCGAGAAATTCTGGCACTGCAAGGCGCGATGCGGAGGAGCCACTGGGGCGTTATAGTCGGGCCCTGGAACGGGGCACCTTTCCTCTTGCACTGTGGTGGGAAGTGTATTTTGCGCAAGCCGTCTGTCGACCAGGGCCTAGACTTCAACCTGATTGTGGGCAAAAGGTTTGACGCCCAGGCTCCGGGTATGACGGCAGTACCTGCAGAGGCCAGTCAGATTTAAGCCATCTCGCATCGCTTCTCATGCTGTCCAGGTCTCATCCCGATACGGGATCTGCTGCCGGCGGATACCTATTCGGAAAACAGGCAGCTGCATGACGTTTTCCAGGGGAACATCGGTGGGGACGAGTGGAAGGGCGCTCATGGTGGTGTGGCTTCGTTGTCGACTGGTCTGGTGTCGAAAGCTTCGCGCGAGGGTATGACAAGTCCTCTGGCGCGCGAAGCCGACCGTCAAGGTTGAGTGAGACGCTTATTCGTCGACCGTCGGTCGTCCTCTAGATAGCACCACCTCGGGCTCGCATTCCGCTAAGCGTTCATAGGTGGCAGGAATGACGACGCGGGGCTTGTAGAGATCTTGATTGAGAATGGTAGATCACGTGTGTGTTTCCCGATGGGGTTAGCCCATCCGTTCCTCGCGAACGTGCGTCTGAAACCCATCTCGAACACGGTGGGCCTCCGTCAAAGCGTCCTCCTCTCCACACAAGTGGCCGCTGTCAAGCGCAACGAACACCACCGTTGTCGCCTTGTGCACCCATCGTGGTCATGGAGAGCTCTCGACCGTGGTATCGTCTCTTTGCTTGTTATCGGTAGACAGCACCTCGATCACCACTCCAGTCTCGCAGTGAGAAAGCACCGAATCAGCTTCGCATTCATGCATCTTGAAAGTAGCTGTCCACGAGTAATGTTCCGACTGATCCGAAGACGCTTGCTGTTTGACTAGCAGTCACTTGCAGCTGTCACATTCTGCACCCGTCGGCTGCCGCGCCCAAAGCAGCCTGGCAGACGTATTCGTCACTCGTACCTGTTGGGCCTTGCGTTTGTGATGGCCTGGCTTTGCAGGATACTCATCACATCGTTTCACCTCCAAGGCGATGGCGTTCAAGCAGAAAAGGGTCGCTCCCGATATAGAAAGGCGACCCACAGCTTCTCTCCTTGCGAGTTTGCTGCCTCGTTCTCTGCCTGCGCGTGCATATTGCTTCTCTTCACTGTACTACTTTTGCTTCGACAAGACCATCCGGAATGGCAGACAGCGCAACTGGAAACCTGTCGTCGCCGGCCGACGTACAGATGCGCCAGGATGTTGCCATTGGCGTGTCCGTCGTGACGACGCTCATAGGAAGTACGCGGTGACACTTACCTTTCAAGATGCCCTTTACTGACAGTCTACAGTGACGTTTGTCGCCCTTCGGGTCTACACACGTGCCTTTATCGTCCGGAATATGGGTCTTGAAGACTGGGCCATGATATCCGCCGCCGTCTTGACCATCGTCTTTTTGGCTCAATTTGTCACCAGTATCAGAGAGTTCGGCTTGGGCGCCCATACGCCCACGGTCACGATGGACCAAGCCGTTTCTGGTATCAAGGTACGTTCTGGATTAACTACCGTGTCGGCACGTTGGACTGACCTCGCTAGATGGGCCTTGCAACAATCGTGGTGTACAAGGGCATCGTTACGCTGATCAAGATTTCCATCTTGACGATATATTTGCGGATAGGTACGCTCCCTCATATTCATGCTATCCGGTCATGACTGACATTTCCCTCAGCCGTGAACAGGACTTTCGAACGGCTATGCAAGGGCAGTATCTACCTACTCGCGGTGTATCAATTCATCATCATTGTCGTCGTACCCGCGCAATGCACTCCCCTCTCGAAGGTGTGGGACTTGACCGGCCAAACCCAAGGCCGTTGCATCAACACCAACGTCTTTTACTACAGTAAGCACTTTCGGCCTTCCACTCATCCCTCCTAACATTGGCAGTTACATCCGCCTTCCACATCGTCATCGACATATGGATTCTCGTCCTCCCCTACAGACTCATCCTCTCCATCCCGCGTCCCCTCCGCGAACGCCTCGCCGTCTATGCCGTCTTTGGTCTCGGCGTGCTGGGCACCATCTGCGCCATCGTCCGCTTCAATTACCTTGTCCTCGTGTCCAAGTCCACAGACCCTTTCTACGACTCAATCGCCATCAACGTCTGGTCCGTTATCGAAGTCAACGTCGGCATCCTCTGCGCGTCGCTTCCGACGCTGCGTCCGCTCTTTTCACGAGCGCAGCGCGACCGTACGAGGGATGCATTGAACCTAGGGCCGAGGAGGACGGATCGCACGCCTAAGAACACGAGGAGAGGTGCTCTTGTGCAGACGAAGGAGATGTTTATTACTATTACAGCGGGGACGTGGAGGGGTGGTGAGAAGAACACTATGGATGATGACGTCGAGCTCTTGAAGGAGGAGCTTCCGCCTCCCGTGCCGCCGAAGGACGAGAAATTTTCCCCGGCGCCGTCGATCACATATCCCGATTCGACGTACCGGATGCATTGAAACCAGCCGCGAGTGCACGAAATACTCTTCAATGCAAAGCTCGCCTCAACGCTCAAAGCTACGTGGTTGGCGCAGCCGCGCTGCGAAGCCTCGCCAGAGGTACACCAAAGAACAAGTGTCGAGGCTGGATGAACGTACGACTGGCTCGACATGTCTCGCTCTCGACATACATCCATCGTCGTGCCATCCCAGCAGCCGAGGCCTCATCGATCCATGGTGCAGTTCTCATTGGACGCTCGTCTGCCCATTCGCACGATCACGAAGGGGACAGCTCTTCCTCGTGTGTATCAGCGATTCACCACACCACGAATCTTGCTTCATGGTCGACTACTTCATGACGCCTCGCCTCCCAGCAAACGCAAGGCACGAATCCAACAACTTGCCATCGTGTCACCTCATTCGACACCACTCTCTACTAACTCCTCACAAAAAGCTTCCGGTGCGCACTTGTAATGCCACCTGTTCACGTATATACCCCATCTTTTTACGCTTTATTGTCCATAGTCATATTGTGCGTTATTGTTTATAGTCAGTTCAATATTCGTCGCGTCGTCGCATCGTCGCGGCTTTTGCAATACGAAAGAATTACATCCACATGATCTAGTGACCATGCCACTCAGTAACCTACGTGCTTTGCCCATGTAGTGACGATGGTGATGTTGCGTCGTCCTTAGAGCATACACTAGTCATGCGGGGACGCGTTTCACATCTGAGGCGAGCATGCATGGACGTTCGCGGCACATGCATGAACCTGAGGGGCGGGCTGGTATACGCAGCGATTTCGACACAGTATGCGATGCGATGCGATGCGGGGTTGTCAGAAGGTTTAGTGTGGAGTGTAAGGACTTGTGTATTTTCCCATGAGGACTTGCGGCGCCGGTTTAATTCAAGACCCAGCGAACAGTAGACCGCGATGTGATCTTGTAACGCTAGTATGCGCTATCTGCTATGCAAGGAGTAAGTAAGTTCGAAGAATTGTTTCGGCTGAATATACGAGGATTGCCTTCAAACTCAAGACCTGTGACAGTACTAAATAAGGTTCATCAACCCCCCTCCCCCCCACCCACTTGTTGTTTTAATAAGCATGTTCAATGCACGTATGAACCGACGGTTCGGGGCTAAATACCAGCGAATGGTGCACTGCCTGTATCGTCTTGTCGTTTCTCTACAGTTGGGAGTACGACGCTTACGTATCTCTGAACCTTCACGTACTTCTCACGCCCTGATGTCGCTGGCCGCGCGTACCGAGCACTTCCTTAGATAGACATGCCGACCAATGACCAACGATGCGATAAAAAAAATGTGCTGTAAATTCGAGAGCGGATACGGATATGGATTAGGTAAGCGTGCTGATATTCGATGTAGTGAGACTGTATTAGTGCTAGAAGGTGTCGACAACGAGGCTGAGAATGCAGGAGGTCAGAAGTAGATTCAGGGCGAGCGAGTGTCGCGAGTAAAGAGATGCGAGTGGAGTGAAGCGCTGGATAGGACTGCTGGGTGTCACATTATGTAGCAGTGAAGTATTATGAAAGTTGAATAATCTTAATGGAGAAACAATGATTGAGCGATCGTCAGCAGTCTTCATCATTGTTGAACGGTATCGAACCTCTGGTTCGCAACTGCGAGATGAACCACAGTCCAACTTGAACATGTGTAATGCTACCCGCACAGCCTCTTTCCAACATCCTTCATCGCCAATCAATATGCCAACTCTCTTGCGCAGTGAGGTGTGAAAGTAGCAAAGCAGAGGAGAAGATCTCGAGCTAATAGGTATTCGATTTCTATACGATCGTGCTGTAATAACCAGGCTAGTGACTGATCTGCTTCCAAGCCCAGGACCCGTATTCTCATCATGAAGTCCCCCAATAACGAAATGCCAACTCCATCTTTACGCCCAGCAGTACCGTCAACAAAGACCCAAGCAGCAACCCGCCAACCAATGCCATCTTCACAGTTTACTTGTTGCCCTACTCCGACGTTTGAATTCACTTCCTGCCATCCACGAAACACTACTCCAACCAAATCCTAAACTTCCTCAACCGCAGGAAGCGCAACCCGATCTTCACTCGAAGAACTAGCCCTCCCAGCATCATCATCGTACTCCTCTCCCCTCAAAAGACTATAGTCCTCGCCCGAGCCCTTCTGCGCCACCTCGTCGCACCCAACACGCACAGTGTGATGGCAGTGCGGGCATTCGCGAGCGGTACCTACAGCGCGGGCTCGAAGGGAGCGGAAAGCCATCTTTATGTTGATGAAGATCATGAGGACATGGAGGGTCCTGATATGCGTTAGCGGTCGTTTTGTGGTGATTCAGTGGAGAGGAAGGGAAGGAGGGGCGTACAAGTTCAGCATCAAAGGCACCGTAGCGTAGGCCTCCAGAAACGCGTGATCGGGGGCCGAGTGCAATCGATCCATTCCTTCCACCCACTCAAACACCAATGCAACCACGTATCCGCTGAATATCATGAAATCCGTGATGACCCATAGGACTGGGTACGACGCAAGAGAGGGGGCGGGAGAAGCCTCCCTAGCTTTGCGCATGCGATCCCGCGCGAGATATACGATGGACGTGCAGACGGTAAAGACGAGCGGGATAAAAGCAAAGCCGAGAACGGCATCCTGCCTATTGTAGCCGTTGGACGGCCCCCACCTAGTCCTCCAGTCGTAGTTGTGCTGCTCAGATATGATGCTTGCGGGGATAAGGATGGGGAGGGAGAAGACGGAAGAGATGAGGGTTGTGATGCGGAAGGTGCGTTCGAGTGGGGACGCCATGTTTAGGATGTTGAGATGTCCAAGTCGATTTCAAATGGTCTCGCGGGTTGGCGAGATTGCAGGTGGTGATGATGAAGACGTCTTTAGCGGGGTACGACGATACAAATAGGCGTGGGTATTCGCATAGTTATTGTCCAGGCAACACCGGTAAGGCTCTCAGGGCGTGCCGCCAAGAATACGCGCGTCGAGGCTGGATAGGTTATCATGTTGCGAGCCTAACAGCCAGTCAGGCGAAGCAAGTGGACGCATTCTATTTGCAAAACCCCGCAGATGTCGCATGTTGATGTACTATGGCCAATCAGGTGGCGCTAAAAGAGGCTATGCCTAGCGTAGGATTACGCCCCATAGTGGTGCAAGGCTGGTTCTGGCGAACAACAAACCAAAGATGGGAGACGCGACGACGTGGACAACGTTTCAACGGAGGGGTAAACAGTTTGGTAATGTTGCTTTACTTCGCGAACTGGTAGCCTGTGAACTATGAGCTTCGTATCAAAGTGAACGCCAGCTCATATCGTACGATACATCGAATCCTCCAGTCAGCCTCGGGGTCCATCATGTTTACCAAGTCCGCCTGCGGGCTCTGATTGCCTACCTGTATGCTCGTTTTGTAGGGCGGTGGAATGAACCTAGATAACTCTGCCCCAAGGCTGTGCTAAGCCTAGCTTGTCGCCCAGGTCGACTTCGGCTTTCAGATCCATCGCAACGGAGTCTGAATCATCTAGACCAGGTGAATTGTCTTCTCCTCTAGCTCGCCCTTGTCTCTTGCATCCATTGCCTCTCCGTCCATCAAGCCCTCTACATAACACTCCCCAACCAGCCGAAAAACATCCGTCCTGGGCAACCCTGTCGCGAGACGACTGGCCACCCCGTCGTCCAGACTCTTGCTCTGGGTCCGTTTATTGCCCGGCAACCAACTCTTCAGAGTAGCCTTCAGCTTCCTCGCGGTCGACTCGTCCCTCTCCTCCTCTAGATCCAACCAATCCGGACACTCTTCCCCTCTCTTCACCCTCCTAACTAAGAAAGGCGTCACACCACCCCACAGCACGCAAACCTCATCGCCGATCGCCAATATCTCCGGTCCGATCCCCATGTACCCCTTCTCCGTCACAAAGAAGACTCTGGCCTCGTCTATGCCCATGCGAAAGTTGTTCATCATGTGCGCCGTTGCTTCATACTTCTCCGATTCAGGTAATTGGGCGATATCATGGTCGAACACCCTTATATCAGCCTCTAGCGGGGCATTGAACATTGCTCTGTTATAGCCAGGTGTACCCTCGGTGAAGAGGAGACCGGTCTCGTAGTAGGCAGAGAAGTAGGCGCCTGCTGTAGCTTTCGACTCGCCGTACTTGTTGGTCCCTTCTGCGGTAATCGTTCGAGTGAACGCGTCGGCTATATACGGGTATTTGTTGTAGTATGCAATTTTCAAGTTCATCCTGACGGCTGACCAGAGCTTCGCCACGGCGCGGAATTCCTCCACTGAGAAGTCGAGTAGGTCGTGGTCTCTGACATCGAGGATGTCCGTATACGTTTTAGCGACCTTATCGACACACACGCCCCGAAGCGAGAGGATGCGCGAATCTTCGGTGTCAACCATGATGGCATCAGTCTCCCTAGTTGTAGTGAAGTGTTGTGCGTGGCCACGCCAAGCGATAGGACAGTGTATGTGGTTCTCGTTCCAGCTTGGGACCCACGATGCTTGCTGCTTATCCCATGCAAAGCTGCCATCGTCCTTCTTCTCGTGCTTGACTTGACTGAGCACATGTAGCGTCCGCCTCTTCCCAAAACTGCCACGAGACTCGATGCAGTGGCGCACGACCTCTCTGAAAAGCTCGCGCCAATCCCTTCCATAGTCAATGTACAATCTAGGATACTTTTCCAACTGCTTCCCCTCAGACGTGGTGCCGAGGAGAGCATAGATTTTGTCGTGCGGGAGCGTAGAATTGAACGCTGCGGTCGGACTCAGGCGGCGCAGAAGCGGTACCGCAACATGCTTCCGACACACATCGATGGTCAGGATGTTCCACAGCGTGTCAAGTTCGTCCATGTTGTCCGAAAAGCCACGCCACAACAACCAAATAGCGGCGACGGCCAGCTCTGTCCACGGCATTGTGATATCGTCCCCCACTATCACAATCGCTTCCTTGGCCGCGGCAACCTCCTGGATGATCCAAACGCGAGAAAACCAAGGTCTGCTAAGATAAACCTTGAGACTTTCCCATTTTGGAGCATCAAGACTGGGAAGTCCAAGATTCTTAGGCTCTTCGAACAGCGGCTGGTCTTCAGTAAACATCTGATACGGATCCGGGCGAGTTTTCATCTTCGTATCCTTGGCGATCTGGTAGATCTCTTTGAGCAAGGTGATGGCGACTCTGGCATCTTGGACCCGCTTGCCCTCATCCGCTTCGTCCGTAATCTCTTCTCCCATCCACACAAACACTTTTCGCGATACTGAATATATCTCTTTCATGCGCATCACTTGCTTGTTCTTCTCCTCGACATCCGTTTGGTTGATGCAAAGGGCGTCTACCCAGAGCAACCCCGCTTTCTCTGTATTCCGTAGTCGTCTCAGTGCCAGCTCCAGATTCATCGTGATGTATGTTCTCGTCCCGTTGACTTTGACATCTTCTTTGACTTCCGCCCAGCCCCAGACGTATGATAGTGCGTCGAATTTGCCGATCACATCTTCCAGAGGGACGGTGATGAGCTCGATGTTGATTAAGTCGCAGCCGTTACAACCTTTGCCGCTGCATGGCTTGTGCTGGTAGTGCTCGCTAGACTTGTCGGTCCCAGCATCGTCGCCCTTACCATCAGTCGTGTCCCTGCGATCACAATCGTCACATCCACATTCACAGTCGTCCGCACACTCAAGTGCAGCCACTCGATCACATGTGCAGTCGTCGAAATGGAAGCGCCCGCAGTCTTCGCAAGCGTCAGACGGGAGTAATCGTAACAGTCGAATCTGGGTCCCTTCCAGACGCTTCGTATAGAGAGAGGCAAGGGCCCGAGTTTGCGCGACCAACGTTTCGGTGGACATGGTGGATTGTGACGTTGACGGGGCTTGATGCGCAAGAGTCGTCGATCTGAGGTCAACAAATGCTAGCGAGGTGGCTGTGCACGGCGTATTCTGACTTGGCCATACCAACAGCTGAGAATTTGAAACGTCGGGGTCGGAGGAATTGGGGGCTGAAACGGGGAAGGGTAGTCGCGGAAGGAAAAAAGGGAGGCTTGAAGAGAACGATGGTCTTCGCTAAAATCGGTGAGGAAGTGGTGGTATTCTACGATTGGTCCCGAATCATCAAGTCTTGAAAGGTTCTGCGAGTAGACCGCAGTCTAAGGGAACACGGTACATTGTATGTTGTCAGTGCAGGCTGCCGGTGCTTCAAGACAAGCACACTGAGCGCCCTCTCGAAAGACGCCGTGTAGTTCGTACCCCGACCCTTCAAGGACGGGCATTAGCGGAGAGTCGCTCTCCTTGCTGAAGTATGTCGTTGGAGAAGATGCGGATTCGGTCGGGTCTTTCAACACGCGCCAAAGCACTGCTCCAGCCGCTTAGCATAATCAACTGTTACATATAGTCAGCCATCAATCTTCCCACAAACCACTCGCAACTCACCGCCAACACTCCACCTCGCAGCAAACAACTCCACGACCCTCGAAAACCCCCTCAAATCCGCGTCACTGCATTCGACCTCCCCACCATAATCCTTCATTTCAAAGACCGCAATTGCAGCACGGATAGCAAAAGAGAGTCTTGCAAACGGTAGTCGATCCAGATCCTCTTCCATCCGAACTTTCTGGATCGACTCTTGCACCATATCCCAAGCCATTCGGCGGGCGTAGTGGAGAGCTATCAGGGCTTTTGTGGCATCTGGGTGAGATGAGTCGAGGCGCTTCGATTCCAGATATTGGACTCGGACTTGTTGAAGAAGGAGATAGGAGCTACGTGGTTCAGCTTGAGGCGGACGTTAAAACGGGACTACACTTACCAGAATGCCATAGCGATAGCCTCACAATGAAGCCAAGTATATGGCTGTGGCTTCTTCAACAACGTCTTGATAAGCGATGCCCCTGCTGCATCTATCTCGTCATACGTCTCGTTAGAATCGTTGCGGTTGTGTAGGTCGTGTATATATTCGAGGACTCGGCCGCAGAAGAGGGCTATCATAGTCCTGATATGCACCTGCCGCGGAGATGTGGCAGGCAACGCAAGTGAAGGGGGCGGAATGCGAGCTCCAAGTCTGCTAGCCACCGACTGGCTAAGAGGATACTTGCTAGGAACAGCCAACGGAAGCGACATTGAAAGCGTCGCAAGCGGAATCATGCGATCTAACATGATGACGTTTGCTCTCAGTGGCGCGAGTAATACCTCGTCTCGTACTTCATTGCCCGCCGCACGCATGTCAAGCTCTATCAATGCTAACAGCGCTACACAAGAACTCAATGTTACATGTGCCTGCTTTGCCATCCCATGTGCGTATTCGTATACAACGAGCAGCATCTCAGCCCGGAAAAGATCTAAGGAGGCATCGCCCGCTGCTCGTAGCAGTGCAATCGCCTGCTTCATGGTGGCGTATAGCACGCCCGTGGTAACGTGTTCACGATGCTGACACGTCCGCCTCGTAAGCAGGAAGATGCACAATATCAAAATGTGCGAAAGAAGAGATTTTGGCAGTGCATCTTCAAAGGCTCCATCTCGTCCACATCGCAGCATCTCCTCGCTGATCAAGGGACACCAATGGTGGATTGAAGACGCATGCTGCTCCATTATCGTGGTAATCGTCGTATTGGCTTGCTCTAAGATGCCGAAGACCAGTTCTGTAAGAGTGCTCATTGAACCAGGTTTCCGGGTCGTGCAGGCGGTCATGGCTTGCAGTAGCTCATCTCGGCCCCGTGGGGAGAGTTCAGGACCACA
>Ga0247803_1000401_pt1 | contig 23826 bp, 31 predicted proteins | sample UWRJL014104B1_FD_180928 | JGI IMG/M metagenome (GOLD analysis project Ga0247803, IMG submission 180928) | Plant litter microbial communities from Arlington Agricultural Research Station in Wisconsin, United States - UWRJ-L014-104B-1 | ecosystem: Environmental > Terrestrial > Plant litter >...
ACCTCCCGCGAACCTTTGCAGGAGGACTTCAAGGTTTACTGATTATAACCCTACAAAGACACAGCAACTTCAGTAGTAAGGTAATTGCTGTAGCGAGTACGACATTTAACAGCAAATAGAATATATTGGTCAGAAGGTCGCCCTGTAGCTAATTACCAACTGCTGCTACTAGACAAGCTCACACCTCAGCCTCACTCTGTCAGAATCCCTCATTCGTAGCAAAAGCTGCATATCACAATCGTTAATCGTTGACTACCCCCTTCACCCTCTCTCTCGCCTGGTCTTCGGTCTCTCCATTCTCTCGTACAACGCTCAACCGATGCTTCCGCATAAGCAGCGCCAGCACAGCAACAAACTCGACCTGTGAGAACTTTAAGCCCGGGCTGAGAATGGGAAGCTTAAGTTAGTATAGGTCTAATGTGCGTCTTCGAAAGTGGTGACATTACCAATCCTGCCCCCCATCGGACCATGGGAAGAAAGTGTCCCTTGGAGGTGTTATCAGAGACTCTTGTAGATCATCGTTTATGATCACCCATTGTTGAGGGTTCCAATTCAGCGGGTCGGGCCAGTATCCAGAGTGTGTATGTACGGCAATGATGTTCGGGCTCGTACTTGTGTTCGCGGGGATGACGATCGATCGGTTTCCTACAATGAGAGTCTGGGGCTGGGTGCTCGTGTGCTTCGAGAGCGATAGAATAGGTGGGTAAAGACGGAGTGTCTCATGCTGCACTTGTCAGTAGAAACCTTCGGAAACTCGAATTAACCGACCAGGACGGCGTGGCAACGGATAAGCTGTGGGAACAGACGACACTGGTAGTGCAAGTGTCCGTTGTCGTTCTCGAGGTCGAGCGATGTTGGTATAGGTGTCGCCTGCTTGTTCCTTGCATTGGAAGTTCTCAAACCAACTGTGAAGTTTCATTATCCCTGGTCGCACGACCGGAAATCCCCGCAATGGCTCGACAGCCCGATCATGCGATGCTTGTGTGCCATTTGCCGGGATTTTCGCTTAAGCTGTGAATTTCACGGTCTCTCCTTGGTAAATACATATTTTGGACACGTTTCTCTGATACCTTCCCATCTGCGTGGCTCAGTGAGGAAGTCGATCCTGTAAGTAGGGAGGATGGAGCGAGCAGTTTCGGCCTCTTGGACTGCGGAGGCTCGAGAAAAGTGTCGCCACTAGTCATAGGTGCTACCCTCTTTATCGAGACCCAGTTATAAGAAGGTATGTCCCTGTCTTCAGGGTAAGCTACTTAGATGTTCAGCGGTTGCTGGAGGTCCAGTTAGTGGTCGAGGTCGAGGCCATTTTACAATCACGGCTGGCTTGCAAGAAAACGGCGGATAGTATAGTAAGCAGCGTAAAGACGTCTCAACAACAAGAGGCTGCACTGCGCTGCAGTTCACAGAGGATCAGCGCCAACTTATGAGGTCGTAAGCGAGAATTCGTGTAGGGTGTGGTGGGAGTGGCAGCGCCGCAACGCGCTGCCACGCGGATTGACGGCTGTTACAATCTGATGCTAGTGAATCAAAGTAGTGATCAATTCGGGCTGCGAGCTTGCAGGTTGAATAGGAAGATACTTGTATTGATGAAAGAAAAACGACGGAGCATGTGGGAGACAATGTAAAAGTAAGCTTTGTCGTAGATCAAACGCTGGTGCTAGGCATTCGATTGCGCTGACTGCGACGTGGACCTCCAACGCGAAAATCGTAGGTCCAGTTGTAGCAGTTGTGTTAAGGGTGTAAAAGTGAAAGGCTAGCGGACTGTTGCATGCTGTGTGACATGAAACTGTGAATGGCATGCTGCGTGGATGACTGTAACCAGAGTGAGGAAAGCGACACGAATTGTAATTGAGAGCAGGAGACGCTAAAAGGAGCATATGATACGCCCCGTCGCTGCTGTAGCCAGGTCGAGGTGCTACCTAGATACCAGACAATGCACTTGGCATCATAACGAAATCGCTCCTGAACGCCAATATCCCGCACATGTCCTAGGAATGGAAAATGAAGTGTCGTCAAAGCGAAACATGAAACTAGAAGATGCCGTTCACAATTTTGCTGCCGATAGTGGCACCCGCGCCGAAGACGGCGGCATTGCCCAGCTTCTTGCCGAATTTCTTGCCGCCCTGCTCGAACTTGCTCGGCTCTTGCGGCTCGTTGCTCGCGCTGTGGGACACGTCCATGGGCATATTTCCGTAGTTGCTCACTGGTGCCGGAGATGCGGCGGGGATGATGGCTTTCTCGTCCCGACGCACGTAGCTGGCCGGGAAGATGCCCTCCTGGCCGGTGCGGTCGTTGCGTCCCTTCCACCACTCGTTGTTCATGTACTCGGTCACGACGACCTTGTCGTTGGGCATGAGGGCGAGGTCGCCGGCATCCTGGGCATTGTACTGGTACATGGCGATGGCGTGGCAGAGGGCGGGCGGCCCCGCGGGTACTGCGGGCGCAGCAGGCGGCATCGAGTAGGCGGGCGGCGGGGGGTTCACGCTGTCCGAGTAATAGCCGACGTTGGCCGCCTTCTTCTCCGGCTCGGGCGACTTGACGCTCAGGCTGGACATTTGCTGCGTGGGAACGGCGGGCAAGGCGCGGGCGTTTGCGTTTGCGTTCGCGTTTGCGGGCAGCTGTGCGAGGATAGTGTCGTACTGCTGCTGCGTGAGGACGCTTGAGTCGACGAGGAACTCGAGCTCCTGCGGGTACATTAGAGAGGTGTACCAAGAGCGCGTCGCATCGTCTACAACGAACGTACCGTCTTGACCGTCCTCAGGGACCGGTTCGTCATGGCCGTGTTGAAGCCGTCGGCCATGGTGGTGGTGCGGAGCGTGGAGGGAGGTCGGGGTATGATGTTGACTATGCACGGCGGGCTGGAGATGTTTGCACGAGTGGAGTGGAGTGGAGTGGAGTGCGGTAGAGAGTGGACAGTGAGGGTCGATGGTGGAGAGTTCCGGACAAGCAGGGGCTGTGCCGCCTAGCCGCTTCAGGGCCGCTTGGGGCTGTGCTCGTGCACCTCCCCTGCTCCTCTTTCCGCCCCGCCCCGGAAATTGAACTACTACTGATACGGCATTCACTGCAGCCCACTACCCTACCTAGGTACCTCGGCACAACCGCCTTGCGTCTGCTCTCCACCAAATCGACTCGTGCTTGTTTGTCATGCGCGTCGACGACGACCCCAGCTTTTCCCTTTCCTCTGTACGCGATACCCCGTTCCCTCTTGCATACTAATCTCTCCCATCTACCGACCAGCAACATGGCAGAACAATATCAATACGAATACTTCAACGTCAGCTTCCCAGCAGAATATGTCGCGCATGTGGAAATCAATCGACCCGAGAAGCTGAATGCCTTCGTCGAGCAGTGAGTATTGTTTCCTCTTCTTCAGACGTTCCTCTTTGCCCTCAGACCTGCACGTGTGCTCTTGCCATCTTCTCCATCTATATCATCAACCCATACTTTCCCATGAGACGAAGGCTCCAGACACGGCACATGCAGTACCAGTCCAAACCCGGTCAACACTATTTGTCTGTATGGATGTATCCAGACCTGTATCTGGACTTGTCTCAATGGACTGTACACCTTCCAAAAGCCCTCCTGTGCCCCCTAACACCGACCCAGAATGTGGCTCAACCTCTCTGCCGTCTTTCGACGCCTCTCCCACGACCCCGACATCCGCTCCGTTATCCTGACCGGCGCCGGCGACCGCGCCTTCACCGCTGGTCTCGACGTCAAAGCCGCATCCCAAGGCTCCATAACGCGCACCTCGACCGACCCCGCCCGCACTGCAAATGTACGTAGCTCTGTTGCAAAAACTGCGTCGTAGACGAGCTTTGCCTGACCACCTTCCTTCAACTCTAGGACCTCCGCCGCCACATCTTCGAGTTTCAAGACTGCATTTCCACCATCGAAAAGTGCGAAAAACCAGTCATAGTCGTCCTCCACGGCATAGCCTTCGGTCTAGCACTCGACATGTCCCTAGCCTGCGACATCCGCCTCAGCACCGCCACCACCCAACTCTCTGTCAAGGAAGTCGACATCGGCATCGCTGCTGACATCGGCACTTTGTCCCGCCTTCCCAAAGCAGTCGGGAACTTTTCCTGGGTCAAAGACGTGACGCTGAGCGCGCGCATTTTTGGCAGCGAAGAGGCGCTGCGCGTAGGCCTCGTATCGGGCGTCTACAAGGACAAGACCGAGGCTGTGGCCGAGGCACTCAAGCTGGCTAGCTTGATTGCGAGCAAGAGCCCCGTAGCCACGCTGGGCACCAAGGAGCTGTTGAACTACTCGCGGGATCATAGTGTGGCAGATGGACTAGGGTACACGGCCGTTTGGAACGCGGCAATGTTGCAGACGTCAGACACAAAGGATGCCATGTTGAGTGGGTTGCAGAAACGGAAACCTACTTTCCCCAAGCTGTAGACTATGATATTCACTACGCGACACGCTATGGCCGTTGATATGCAAAGTTTTTAAGATTTGGACGTGTGAATTTTTCATTGACTCTGAGCGCCTGGAAGTGCTAATACCGGAAGGAATTGAATGTCCCTAAAACCGCCCGCATACATATCTCATTTCCCGTGGCATGCTGCAGATGTTCTTAAGGAATCATAATCTCATCCCCAACACCCCGCACCCCATCTACATTCCCTCTATGCCCTCGCCATCACGCCCCAGCAGCGGATGCGGTTGTCGGTGTAGCCAGCGAACAAGGTCTGGCCATCAGCGGACCAGGCCAGGGAGACACACTCCGGCTCCCGGCTCTTCTTGCCGACCTCCATGTACTCGGGCTTGAGCTCGTCGACCTTGCTCTTCTTCTCCAAGTCGAAGATGATGATGCTAGAGGCGGTGGCGGCGCACAGCCAGTAGCGGTTGGGCGAGAAGACAAGCGCGTGGATCTCGTCGCCAGCGGTGAGCGAGTACAGGTGCTTGGACTCATTCAAGTCCCAGAGCATCGTGGTTCCGTCCTTGCCGCCGGACGCGCAGAGCGAGCCATCAGGCGAGATGGTCACGGTGTTGATGTAGCCGGTGTGGCCGATGTGATCCGTCTGGATGCGGCACGAGGCGAGCTCCCAAACCTATGCCGAGTCAGCGTCTGCCGGGCGAGCGAATTGTACCAAAAGCGGGAGATACGCAAAATCAGAACTAGGTGAATAGTTTTCTCATAGCCTTGCGGCTCTGAAGTAGCAAATACAAAAATACCGAATCATCATAAAATGTCCGCAAGCGAACTTGCAGGACCACGCAATCTCAAAGGGGAGTGTTCCACTGACCTTGACAAGCTTGTCCCAGCCGGCGGAGACGATGACGGGGTTCTGCGGGTTCGGGGAGAAGCGGACGCAGGACACCCATTCAGTGTGGCCCTTGTCGGTGATGGTGAACTTGCAGTCGCCGAGCGTGTTCCACAGCTTGATGGTCCGATCGCGCGAGCCGGAGACGATCTGGCGGTTGTCGGCGGAGAAGGAGACGGAGAGCACGTCGTTGGTGTGGCCGACGAAGCGGCGGGTGGTGGCACCGGTGGAGAGCTCCCAGAGGCGCAGCGTCTTGTCCCAGGACGCGGAGAGGGCGTAGGCACCGTCCGAGGAGATGACCTGTCACGCAACTGTCAGCTCCGTCGCCGCGACTTCCTAGCCAGCCAATTGCTTCATCATGTGGGAGAACATACGCAGTCGGAGACGATGTGCGAGTGGCCGTGCAGACTGCGCTTGGGGTAGCCGTACGCCGTCTCGTCGCGGGTGAGGTTCCAGATGATGAGCGTCTTGTCCCGAGACGCGGACAGGAGCATGTTCGGGCTGGTCGCAGGTCAGCATGCGCGCATTTCTACAGCTGCAGCTTCAGCACGCGGCTCGAGCATCTTCGCAAACCTACTTCTCGAGGGAGGTGGCCAGGGAGGTCACCCAGCCGCTGTGGCCCTCAAGGGTGCCGCGGAGAACCAACTGCTCGGCCATGGTGGATATAGAGTGGCTGAAGCTGCGGGTTGGACGTAGGGCGCACTCGTAGGGTGTTGTATCGCAGAAGACGACTTTGGCGGAGACAGCGAGGTAGCTCAAAGTGCGTTTGTAAAATTCGCGTAGGGCTCCAAGAGGAGACTAGCGCAGGCCCGAGCTCGGCATCCCAGACCCACCACCACTTCACAATCATGTGCTGAGCGTGGTCTTGGAGAAGCGTTAGAAGGCTGTTCCCGCGCATTGACTACAAGTGTACAGAGACGCCGGTCCTCTAGGTCTGCTTTTGAAGTGCTTGTCATTGACAGCCCATTTTCGACATGCATACACAGTACCGTACGCTCTGACTTTGACGAACTCTGCAATGAAAGCATTGGGGACGACGACGTCGACATCGGCAGTGGCCTTTCCCGTGAACCGAAACAGGTTCACTCTTGTAATACCACGGCATGGAGTCCTAGTCCTCTATTGCAGAGGCGTCCGACGGGTGATCGGTCTTATGAGCCCCCCAAGAACCCGCTTACCCAGGTCTCCAACCCAGGAGCATTACTAATCCCATGCGACCTTACGAACTGACTGAGCATTCGAAGATGCGACTCTGTCGGGCTTGCCCACCCGGTGTATGAGAAATGCAGTGTTTGGACACTGACCCACCAGCCTCCTAACTCCGAACATTTCGCAATTGCACCAAGATTTGCACCGCGCAGGGACTTGGCGAGACCCATAAGGAGCACTCAGTAGCCCCAAAACCGAGGAGCAGGCCTCAAAACCCTCTATCACATATACAATGTCATTGTCTACCAAGATTCTACTCATCGGCGCCGGGGAGCTCGGAACCGCCTTCCTGCCACACCTCTCCGCTCTTCCAAACACCCAGTTGACGCTTGGCATTCGCAGGCCCTCCAAGTACTCCCAGCTCGCCGGCCGAAACGTGACGCTAGCCACCCTCGACCTCGAGAGCACCTCCGAACAACTCTCCCAAACGTTCGCCAACTACGACGTTGTCATCTCAGCCACCGGTTTCGGACAACCCGACGGCACTGTCACTAAGCTCGCCGAAGAGATCCTAGAAGCCGGAAAGCTACGTAAGGACGACGGCAAAGAAAAGCTATGGTTTTTTCCGTGGCAGTGGGGCGTCGATTATGACATTACTGGCGACGGCGAAGGTCTGATGCCTCTGTTCGGCGAGCAAAAAGCAGTCCGAGACCTTTTAAGGGCGAAAGCCACCGAATCGCACGTAAAGTGGACTATCGTGTCCACCGGCATCTTTATGAGCTTTCTTTTCGAACAATTCTGGGGGGTCGTGAACCGAGAGGAGGACAAGATTACAGTCCGAGCGTTGCGCAGCTGGAACCACAAGGTCACGGTGACTGACGTGCCAGATATCGGAAAGGTGCTTGCTAGAGTTGTGGCAGGAGATGTGGAAGCTGCAGACCGAGTCGTGTACGCTGCCAGCGATACGATCAGTTACGCACAGCTTGCAGATGTGCTCGAGCGAATCGCGGGGAAGAAAGTGGGCCGCGAGGAATGGTCGATCGCGCATTTGCAGGCTGAGCTGGAGAAAGACCCCGAGAATCTGGTCAAGAAATATCGCCTGGTCTTCGCGAGAGATGGCGTATGGTGGGACAAAGAGCTCTCGGTCAATTACAAGCTACAAGTTCCAAGCACTGACGTCGAGACATATGCGAGAATGCTATTTGGGGGGGACTAAGAAAAATGAACCCATTTACGATTGTAGTCCCGAACTCCTCTATCGCGTAAGAATTGAGCAGGTAGAAGTGAGGGAGCAAACATACATGTAGGTTTTCGACTTCTACTTCGCGATCCTCCATCAGAATGTTGGGTATCAATCGAGGCGTGCCCCATAAATTTGCCATCTTCCCTCATCGCATTCCTTGTGCATCCCAACGCCGTCCCTCTGGCGCCATATGACGGCGCCAGCGTTAAATAACAAACTTGGCTCCATTTTGCAAAACTTCACCTTTGAAATGGCTTCAAAGCTCCTGGTATATCCGGGGATACGACTGGGTTAGTTGGCGGGTACTAACGGCCGGGCGGCCCAGGCGGTCCGTTGTTAGGGAAGGGAGGCGGGAATCGACCTGGAGGCATCCCCCCTGGCGGCGGGAAAGGCGGCATTCCCAGAGGAGGAGATCCAGCTTGGCCCGGAGGAGGGAACGGGAATGGCATGTTCGGGGGCGGTCCGCCTGCCATGTGCGGCGGGGGAAATGGCATATTGGGCGGCAGCGGTCCTCCTGGCCCTGGTAGTCCAATCCCGGGCATGTTTGGTGGCGGGAATGGCATGTTCGGGGGCATATTGGGGGCTATCGATGTTAGCATACTCAACCGTGGAGCTTGGCGAAGCTAAACTTACGTCCTCCGCGTCCCATGAACGGTGGTGGTGGTAATCCTGGCATTCCTGGCATTGGCGGCATACCGCCTGGCATACCTGTGTCGTATCAGCGTTTTGTGAGTACCAGTGTTCCGAAGGAGGTACCTGGCGGCGGGAATCCGTGCGGAGGGAATCCAAGTCCTCCAGGTGGACCAAAGCCGCCCATAGGATTTTGGCTCATTGGATTCGCCTGGCCCTCCGCATTGTACGCATCCGTGATACTATTAATGACAAGTTGCGTCTGCTCGCTGGATATCTCTGTTCTCCGTCATCAGCTTGCCATTTGCTGTACATAGTTGAGAGTATGCGCACGCTCATAGTATGCTTGTACATTTCGCAAGTGGTTTCGGCCGGCATTGTGCGCCTTGCGGACGCTCATCGAGTCGTGGGTGAGGTAGACATCGCAGTAGTCGCCTTGCGCGGTTAGCTATGAGGACGGTCCGAGGGAAGTTTTGAGCTCGTAGACCTACAGAAGAGTAGCCAAATGTTAGCAAGAGAGCAACGCTGCCAAGGAGGGTATACTTATATTTTGGCATTTTGGGTACGCCGGTACACGATGCGATGTGGCAGCTATCTCTCCTAGATAATAACTGCGCGTTGCTAGTGGCGAGGTCGTTGTCGCGAAGCTCTACTGGGAGAGGAAGCCCGGGCCGGCCTTTAGTTTCACCGGAGCCTTGGCACTCAGCCCTTCATGTGCACGCAGAAGCTGGAGCTGGAGCAGCCGTGACAGTGAGGTGTGTTGGAGATTGGCTTCTGATCTACGAACATCACCTGAGCCATACAAGTAGTTGAATTGGGAGTATCGGAGAATTTTAGTTGAACTGAAGTAATTTGCAAGCTCGAAAACGCAAGCCAGCCCTCACTAACTAGAAACCCCAATCCACCAACTGTGACGGTACCTATCGTGTATAAATGATCATCTCGGCCCAAACGGCCTAGGCCCCAGAATCTGCCTCTTTCCGCCAAAGTTGATGCCCTGGCCGACGTTCTTGTTCTGACTGTCGCCGCCAACGAAGCCGTACTGGTTCACATCCCAGCTCTGGCCCTCGCCAGTTCCCGCAACAGGGTCTTTGGATGCATCCTGCAGTGCACGCTGGGAGTCTTCCCATTCGCGCTGCCGTTCGCGCTCTCGCTCCATCTCTCGCTCGAGTAGCGACTTGGACGCCCACCCACTGGCCTTAGTTTTTGTTTGGGAAGCTACGCGACGTGTATCCTCTGCTGCGCGCTCTGACGTCGAGGTGAGCTCTGGTGGGATGTGAGTCTTTGGTTTGGATACTTCGGGCGGAGGGTTGGATGCAAGGTATTTGTCCGTACGGTTCTGCTTGGCGTATGCTGCAGGGTCGGGCAGCGGCCGCGCTGCAAGTTCTGGGAGCGGGCGTGTTGGCAGCGATGGAGCGCTGGGCTCCGGAAGGGGCCGAGGTGGCTGTCTTTGCATTTCTTGCCACTGCTTGCGTAGATAATCGCGGTCGTCCGCCTGTGCCCACGACGCAGTGCTATCTTGAGGCGAAGGAGCGCGTGGCGGAGGTTGCGGACGGGGACGGCTTCGCGATCGTTCTCGCGTCCGGCTTTTGGACCGCGAGCGCACCTTGCGACGGTCATCATCGCGTGAACGATCCTCTCGTTCAGCCTGGTACTGTCGTTCCCGCTCTTTAGCTTCCTCGAGCTGCTGCTCCAACTCCCTTATCCTGTCCGTCTCGGCATTGTGGTCCGGCTCGTACTGACTATTCCGTCGACTTCGTGGTTTGCTCACCTGCTCTGCTTGGTATTGACTGAGGAACTGTCCCTTCAACCGAGCGTCGCTGTTTGCGCGTTTGCGGCGTGTCTCTTGTTCTATTCGCTGCTGCACTTCATGTTCCTCCCTTTGCCGCTCCTCCTCTTCTTGCTTCCACCGCCGCTCCTGGTCATCCCACTCACGCTTCTGCTTCTCTAGCCTGCGCTGTTCTGCTTCTCGCTGTTTCCGCGACTCCTCTTCCCATCTACGCTCCTCCTCTACTCTTGCGCGCTCCTCGTCGGCTTTACGCTCGATGCGCCGCTTCTCCTCGGCCTCCTCTGCCAGAACACGAAGTCGCTCTTCTTCGGCCTCCTTTTCCCGCCGTTTGCGCTCCTTCTCGGCCATATTCGGAACGTGTGGCCCCGCGCTGGTAATTTGTCGTCGCGCACCAAATGCTATGCCCTGATTTCCCTGACTTGCGCCGCCCATGTAACCATATTGATGAATGTTCCACGCTGGCGCTGTGTTTCCCTGGTCAGCCTTTTTACTCCAACTGCTCACCCCGCCCGGGGGCGACTTGGGTATACCGTTGGAAGCTTTCGAAGTGTTGGAGCCTCCGGTCAGATGGGGACTAAGCGCTCTCTCTGCCGGGGGCCGGGAGAGTGGATTGAAGGTGGTCGAGCCGCTTGTGTTGCTGGCAGTGCTGGGACCCCTGCTTCGCCCGAAACCAGACGATGCAAGAGACCCTCCGTTCGCATAAGCTCCTGTCCCGGTCGTTGACGGACTCAGCGGTCCACCACCACCCCGCTGTGGGCCGATTGTGGTCGGGAAATGCGAGGGATTTACTGAGTGGGCGACGCGACTGAATGCGCTCAAGCACTGGAGAACCTGAGTAGGGTCTTTGGACTCAAACAGGTCCACGGTCAGGAATCGGTCGTGCGAAGGCATGTTCAGGGGTGGCTGTTCGCAGGCGCGGAGGAAGTGGGAGATGTTCTCCATTTGTATAAATGGCATGGGCGACTTCTTGGACTTGACGCCGGGATTCGGGACGGCCAGATTTACAAGCCTACAAGACACTTAGTAAAGGACATCCGGACGCGCAAAGCAGATGTTGTCGACGTACTTGCACAGCGCAGTCCCGTCTTTCAGCGCATCCAGCAGGTCGCCCGGCGGTAGACGCTCCCCCAGCGTGTCTTCTATCCAGCTCCGCGCTTCGTTAGCGGCCTGTGGCGTGTACCGCCCCATCCGCAGCTTCTTCATGTCCTGGTCCAGCGACGTAACGGAAGCCATGGTTGCGGTACTTCTTTGGTGTTGGCGTTGGCGGCTTGTGCCGGGCGTCGGGGAGGGACGGGCGGATCTTCGGGCAATCAATGGGGTTCGGGGGGTATATACGCAGTGGTGAGATAGAGGTCGGGTGTTGCGCGTGTAGCTTGTAGCGTGTAGCGTGTAGCGTGTAGGCTTGCGGATGTGATGAGTGCTGTGGTGGGGGCTGCTGAGAAGATGGGAACGGGACGGGGTTGCCAACAGCCACACTTTCCCTCCCCCCTCCCCAGCCACACCCGTGTCGTCACTGGAGCGCGCGTCTCACACTTGTCGACTTCGCGCTGCCGCCACCGCGACCTTCAGTCTCACCATTGAACCCACGCACCATGGCGAGGCCTCCCGGCCCGATTCAGAAACTATGGTTCAGCTGGAAGATGATGCAGCTGCCCTGGCGGAAGCGCTGGCTCGTCGGTAGGTCGTGGCCCGGGCAAGTCTGCGTCGGCGCGCCACGCAAAAAGTTCGCAGTTGACAGCCGCAGGGTTCGATCTCGAGGGCAACACGTACTGGGAGTTCAAAGACGCCCTGCACGCGGGCCGGCACCGGCGCATCGTGGAATACGCCCATTCGATCCACCACGGCGACGTCAACGTGCCTCGTCAGTCTCTTCTGCCTTTGCACACAACGCCTCCTGCTGACACTCTGCAGCGGTATGGATGCAGTGGCTTCGGCACACGCGCTATGACGCCCCCACTATCGCCGACCAGCAAGCCGAAGTGCAACGCCGGGCACAGATCAAGATGCTCGCGGCCCAGGCCGACGCACGATGGGCAGCAAAAGCCTCGGTGCTTGACGGGCCGGACAAGCAGCAGCCGGTGCAGGTGCTCGAGTCGCGAGATCCGAATGCCGGAGTCTCGCAGATGAACGCTGCCGCGGATGCTAGCGAGAAAGCAGCACCATTGACTGTGGACAAAACCATGGAAGAGGCGAGCCAACCCGACGATGCGCCGACATTGAAGACCAAAATACCCATGCGCAGTGAGCCCAAAGACACGCCGTGGAAGCACTCTGCAAAGGGCAATCCGGGCGACGAGTGGCAACCTGCGTCGTGGTCGCCAGGCCCAGCAAAGCGAAGAACTTGAATTGCGTCTATCACCTGTATCAAAATCTGTACAAATACTGTCATATACATTTCTATGGCCGACGTACTTGTTTGCGCTCGTTTTGTCCTCTGGGCGGAACAAGTGAAGCTAAGTGCATCTTAATCATGGAAAGCTACTTTGCACCGACATGTAGGACGGCGCTGGACCCGAGAGGAATGCTTACACATTGACTGCCTTTTCTACTACGTTTTCAACGTCTTAGGTTCATCCCAACGCCATCCTCCCGAAAACATCTTCATTGAGAGCAGGACCATGACCGACGCATTTTTCACGTCTATCTTAGGAGACTCATACCCAAGTGACTTTTTAACTGGCAAACCGACTTCCCCTTTTTCCAAACATCAAGCTAGAGACAATCGAACGACACCACCTTTCTTCAATTTATATGCCCAATGCGACAAAGACAAAGCGCCAATCTGACGTTGACAAAGACCCGGTGCTCTATGCAAGGCTCAAGAAACGGACACAACCCCTAAATCAAAAAGTAGTGCGCAAAAGTAAAGACGCAGAGCTTGGAAGGAGGAAGAGCAAGAGGGAAAAGCGCGCCATCAGAGCTCTTCCTCAGCCTTCTCCGTCGCCTTGCCCTTATTAGACTTCCTAATCGGCGGCAGCTCAGCCCTGAATCTCTGCACACTTCTCTTCTTCTTCCAAAGCATCCTATAATACTCCGTCAACTTAGGAAACCGCTCCTCACTCCACCCACCCCAATTGGTGATAATCTCATCAAGCGCGGGCCACATTCCACAGTCCCCCATAGAAAACCGGCGACCAGCAATAAAGGGCCCAGGCCCAAACGAAAACCTCTCTTCCTGTGCGTCCAGCATACTGAGGAAGCTAGCCATGCACGTGGGCACCTCGCGATTGTGCCAAAACTTCATCATGTGTGAGATCTGAATATAGAGGTCACAGGATTGCGAGGTACAGTAGCGGCCACGATCGTCCTTGTCCAAGGGATGGTAGCGGTCAAGATACCAGATGATAGGCACGGCGAATATCATCTCGGTGTGGTTTGCGTCATTGTCACGGTAGCTGACTTGTCGGTCCACCTCGTATCGTTGATCGAGCGCGGGCGCTTCGCATATGATGTACTCCATCTTCTGCTCAGCGAGAAAGATCTTGATCATCGTCGTTTCGACTTGATTGAATGATTCGAAGAGTATAGGTAGGTCTTTCGGCGGTGCGTGCAGATGCAGAACGTCGAACCCCTCGCCGTAGCACTCGTTCCAATCCAGTTCTGCGCAGTGGTTCTCGCGGCTGAAGGCACGTACAATACGTTCTGTCTCTTCCTCGTCGTCGTTGATAACGTCGCAGGCGTCGCGTTGGTCTTTAGAGGTGGCGCCTTGACCCCATATGACATTGTTTCGGGCATCCAGGAAAGTACCAATGTGCCGGAATGTGAGAGATATTCGGATGCCAGAGTAAGCAGTCTCTGCTTCACTGCGCTCAACAGGGAGACGCTTGTCGGCCATGATGCCATGGAGCCACTTCTCATTTGATTTGAGCCCTAGCACGAACATGGAGTTGTGCGGCATGGCTACGCGCTGTGTCTCGCGTTGTGCTCCCTTTTCACCCTCGCCGGTCTTGGCAGATTTCTTGGTTCGTAGGCGCATCGTTCGTTGCGCGCCGAAGCTAATGTTGACGATGGAAGAGCCCTTTGTAATATCCAGGGTCTTATCAGAGTGCTCCGATATGTAGTCGTTCCCTGTTCGGTACAGCTGAATCAACACATGGTTCAGTGGATGTCCAACAAGCTTCTCAGCCTGCTTGCGGATGACTTGGACTTTGGGCGAAAAGTGCAGTAGCGGCAAGGTATGGTCGGCAGGGTGTCGGTAGATGGGCATGGAGCCATCAGCACCAAAATCGCCCTGGCAGCATACCAATCGCGGCACTTCTCCCTGCTGATGCAGCATCTTCTGCCATCGTACTTCGTTGTATAGCTGGGTGAATATCAGATCATTGAGCGGTCTTGAAGGGTCGCTGGGATGGTGTAACCCGGGGGGAAGAAAATCGTAGATGATGCGCGAATCGCCCTCGGCAATGCGGTCTCCGGGGCGCAGTACAGGAAAATTCGCAAGCGACTGCAGCTTGGAGGCTTTGTTTATCTCGGACGTTTGTGGTGTCTGGGTCGATGCTGGACTAGGCTGGTCTGTTGCGCTTTTTGCGGGCGATGTCGGGGGTTGGGGTAATGCTCTGCTCGGGTCGGACCTGGGTGACCTCGATAAGGCCAAGCGGACACGAGAGGTGGTCGATTTGTCCTTGCTTTCAGATTGAGACGTGGACAAGGCGGGTTGTGAAGCAGACAGTTTTAGCGATCGTTCGGCTCCAGAAATGCTGTCGCGCAGCCTACTAATGCTCCCAGCTTTTGTGAGAGATCTTGGGCGCGACTCTTCAAGTGTGGCTGATGCCTTGGAAGACTTAGGAGACTGGTCCTGCGTCTTCTCAGCTGTGGTGTGATTCGAAGCGGGGTCGCCCTTGTGTTCGCCCTTTTTGCTCGACTCTGCCTTGGGCTTCTCTTCTGCCTTCTTGCCCTTATCACTACGAGATCGCATGCGGATTTTGGATTTCACTAGACTTTGTTTGGTGGCCGGTTGCTTGTTACCACCGGAGTCTAACTTCGCGCCTTGTGTGAGCCTCTCGGCGAACTGCTCGTCAGTCAATGCGGTCTCTACTGTGGTGCGGCTCTCGGCCGCTGACTCGTCTGATGATCTCCGATGTTGGCCGTTGATGGTGATAGTGGGTGACTCGCTCGTTGGACAGGAAATCCCTTTAGTAGAGGTTTGGCGCGGGGCGTTCGCTTCCGTTAACCGCATTTTGTCCACCAAACTTTGAAGTCGCCCCTCATCACCGTTGACGTCTTGTGAGTTCCGCTCCGATTCGTCTTTGGGAAGATGACGGTTGACGACGTTGGAGCTTGTGACGATGTTGGCGTCAAAAAAGTCGACCATTCTCTTAAGCGCAACATCATGTCGTGACTGCTTTCGAAAGCCGAGACAGTCTCCAACGACATTGATTCGGATACCATGGCGTGCGGCATCGATCACTGTTGCTAGTACGGACACGCTGGTGATGCAGCCGCAGATGTAGAGCTCCGTTACCAGGCGGGCCCGCAGGTTAAGCAATAGCGAAGTACCCTGGAAAGCTGAGTAATGGGTCGTTTGCACTACCGTGTCGGATGGTTCGATCTTGGGAAGAATGGCATCTACAAAGTCGGCGCCAGGAGTGTTGGGTAGACAGGCCGGGCCGGTCTTTGCTGATTGCCGCAGGAAAAGCTCATCATCGTCGTTGTCGTCTTCATAGACTGCTGCTAAGGCACCTTCGCGCGGAGCAGCACGCCTGCGGGCGGAAACTCTTTTGAGGAGATCGAGCGCGCGCTGCTTGTGCTTTGACGGTTTTGACTGGGTTGGCGGGGCATGATCCTTTGGGAGCTCCTCGTCGTCGTCGGTGCTGCTTTCAACCCCATCGACTAAACCGCCAACACCGAGTGCGTCGCTCTCGCCGGCCATGGGATCTGCCAGGCGATCGGCCTCGTAAAGGGTCTTGATCCAAATGACATTGGACGACTGTTGGCGGAAGGTCGGAATGATGGTGTGGATGCGGTCCAGAAAGCCGCTGCGGGTGCTCACGGGAAGCTTTCCGTCCGGTTGGATGAAGTCGTTTTGTAGCCCAATAACCAAGAGGGCCTGACGGGTTTGGAAGTGGGGTTGGTTTTGGGAGACAAGCTCCAAGAGGGATAGCATTTTGCGAGGGCGCGCCGAGATGGCTCAGCGCAGTGGACATGCGCACGATCGACGGGCAAAATTGATATGTTGGCGGAGCATGGAGCGGCGGTGAGACTGTCACGCGAGCGGCAAGGGTAAGAGGCTGATGAAGAGGCGCGAGGAACGAGGCACAGAGCCGGCGGCCTAAGGGCGGTGGTGCATTACCAGGCGGTGCGAGGGCTGTAGCACTTACATGACCGATGCTGGAGTGTGAATCAGACGCGCAGGCGGGATGCCTCAGTACGGTACGGGTCGCGCAGGCGCAGCAGCGGCGGCAGCGGCAGCGGCAATGGTTAGTAGGCTACAATGCTAGCGAGCACCATGAGTGTGGACGTTGATGGCTGGCTGCTGGACAGGAGGATGAGGGAACAGTCTCGGTTATCGAGACTGGGATCAGATTGGTCCACCACAACATGCAGCCCAGCACGCCTGGCAGCGCAACTGTGTCGCAAGCGCAATACATGATATCCGCATGGCAACCTGTGCGCCCGAAAGCCATCTTCGTTGCCGTCATCTACGGGGAAATGTCTTCTGCAACGTTCTACGCGAATCGCCTACCAGCCCTCACTCATACGCATACCAACGAGAGGCCACGCTCGTCCTAGACCACGTCGCTCTCAGCGCCCGTATGCCGCCTGCGCGCAATACATGGCGCCGACGGACATCGCTGTGCCCGAGCCCGAGCAGTCGGTCATCACGAATGCCTTGTCCTCACTTGCTGAAAAACGATGTGATCTTCCGGCTGCCGTCACCTTTGGAGACACTCTTCGCTGCACTCCCGTTACTCGTGGCGCTCCGGACGCCCTTCTTTGCAGGCGTCTTTACAGCGCTCTTGCTCGGAGATTGGCTGGCTGCAGCGGTGGTCCTCCGCTTTTGTTGGGGTGCGCCAGCTGCTGTGCCACCATCACTGTCTGCTTCGCTGCGCTCCCGCTTGAGGCTTCTGGAGTCGTGGTCGGGCGGGAATGGTGGTGCCGGAACAGGTAATGGCGCATTGTCTTCGCTACCTTGGATGCGGTTTGACGTCTCACGAGGTTCATTAGCATCGTGACTCACTTTGCTTTCCTTCTTGGCCGCTTTCCCCTGGTTACCAAAGAAGTTGGCAATATTCTGCCTGTTGGCGGCACTGTCGATGGGCACGAGAAAGGAGGGCGAGTTGTTCCCAACTTTGCCCACGTCTTTGCTGACTGGGTAGCATTCCAGTTCGCCCCCGTACGGCTTGAGGAGCGACTGTAGGTCAGCATTCCACTCGTCTCGCTTGGGGTCGAGCCAGGTCTTGATGGCATCGGAGCCGTTGTCGAAGATGACGGGCATACGGTCGTGCAGGAACTTGAGTTGCTTGTTCGAGTCAGTTGTAATGATGGTGTAGGTATACAGTTTCTCGTCAGAATCTAACTGCTGTCAGTCGACGCTAATGCGCGCATACACATGGCATGGCAAACGTGGCACACCAGGACCGAGCCTGGGAACGATCGCTCTACAGCATGTCCTCGTTGGTTCATGCGCGTAATGTAATATAGGTGCGAGAATGGCTGACCTTGATACTGGACGCAGTCCCACAACCCCGCAAAGCACAGGAGCTGGCCATCGGGGCGCTTGGTCAAGTGCGGCAGCTTCTCCTTGCCGTTGTTCTTCTTGAGCCACTCGTAGAAGCCCTGTGCCACAATGATGCAGCGCTTCCTCTTCTTCATGCTGGTCCACATGCCGCGGTCTTCGATCAGCGAGTCGTCGCGGCAGTTGATCGTCTTGATCATGGAGCCGTAATCGGGATTGCGTTTCGTCCAGAAGGGCACCAGGCCCCATTTCATGGCCTGGAGCTTATACCGCGTGCCCGCTGCTGCCGTGGCATCGTCTTCGGCCGTGACAGGCTCGTGATCGCCGCCCTCGTCTGTGTCTCTCTGTGGGTTGGTGTTGCCGCCACGGTCGGGCGCGTCTGCGCGATAGACCAGGCCGTAATAGCCAGGTGCGAAATTGTAGCTCTGGCGCACGCTGTCGTCGTCAGGGGCATCCTCTACGGGCATCTGTGACCGCTCGAGCTGTTGCCGCACCTCGGAGGGCCGCTGTCAGGTATCAGCTGAGAATATTGTAGCAGCGGCGAGCCCATACTAAAGCCAGGGCATATCGGCCGCACATGTCTCCACCGTCTTCGTCAGCGCATTGCTTCCATGTGTGTGAGAGTGTGTGTGAGTGTGTGTGAGTGTGTGTGTGTGTGAGTGCGGTGGTTGCGGAGGTGCTGCTGCAAGGTGATTGGCGAGCGCGCGACGTCATCCATGCGCGTCCCCCAAGTCTTTTCGCCGACACCGATGACCGTCTGAGCATCTGCCGCGCGCCTCAATTGCACGCCATTACCATCCACCATGTTCGCGAGAGGCACTCCTCGTGTCGCTGCAGGAGCCGGCCGCTCTGCGACTGGCGCTGCACATTGCAACGCCCCACAGACGTTCACAGCGCTTCCCACGGCGACATGGCGACCCAGCCGACAGGCTTTCGGACGCCGGTACAACTCGACCGTGGGCAGCCAATTCAAGGCGCAGTTTCGGAGAAGTCCGATTCTGTTTCCCTTTGCCGTCGTGAGGTGAGGCTCCTCCCAGCAGGCGCATCGAACAGAGGCTGATCGAGCAGTATTGTGGCCATCTCAGGCTGGGCCGCCTACTTCATCCCTTGGTACTATCGGAACATCATACAGAAGCCGTACCATAACTTCCCCGAGCCTGTCGCAAAGAAGCTGCGCAAGGCTCTCTTCTACAGCCGCGGCGCATACCTCGACATCAAGGAAGCGAACAAGTACTTCCGCCAGGCCCTGCATGTGGCCACCGACGAGGGCATGGATCCCTTCAGCGACGAGATCATGGGCGTCAAGTACACCATTGCCGCGCTGTTCGAGGACGCTGGCTACTATGCCATGGCGTGCGACGTGCTGGAAATCATGCGCTCCGACTGCCAGCGCTGGATGGACGAATTCAGCGACAAGCACTGGAACGACGGTCACCGGTCGCGCGTCAAGAAGAACATGGTGCAGATCAACGTCAAGCTGGCCGAGCTGTACGACTCCAAGTACGTCAACGAGCCGGACAATGCCGAGAAGCGCCTTGTCGAAGCCGTGGAAAGCGTGCTGGCCGAGCAGCAGCGGCGCGACACAGAGGGCCTAAAGCCCGGCGAGGGTGTCTTCATGACCGATGACGAGATGGGAGCTACACTCGAAGGTATGTCCATCGCTCTGCATTGCGTGCAACGCTGACCATCGCAGCTCTCGGACAGCACTACGAACAAAACGACGCGTACTATCTCGCCCTCCCACTGTTTCTACGGGCTTTGGAGCTAAATCCGCCAACATCCTGTCACGGCGTCGTACTGAGTATGTCTCCAAGCGCCCTTGCAGCATCTCACTAATCACGTACAACAGTGAACAACATCTCCACATGTCTCGCTCAACAAAAACCTTCACCTGCATCGCTCAACCCGTCCTCAAGAACATCCTTCTCGAGTGCCCCCACACCGCCGCGTAGCGTGTTGATCGAACAGGCGCACCAATGGGCGAGCAAAGCACTCGCTCGCGCGGCTTCGATAGCAGCGTCGGAGAAGGACGAGGACTGCCACGTCGGGTGCGCGGTTGCGACACACAACCTCGGCGAGTTCTATGAGATGGAGGGCAAAACCAAAGAAGCACGGCAAAAATACCAGGAAGCAGCGTCAATGGCGAAGGCGGTGGGGTTTGCTGAGGGACAATTTAACGCGAGATCGGGACTCGCCAGGCTAAAGGAGGTGGAGAAAACGCTCAAGTAGAACACCGAATTCAAGGCACGCCCTCTTCCAGTCTCGAACCGTTGAGAGTCAATGCGCACGAGACGTACCGCACGTCGTGCATCTCTTGCAGGGTGTGTTTTCCATCGGCTCTCGGCCATAGTTACCGCCCACAACCCGCTCGCTGTGTGACATGCCAGCTCAAATAGGCGCAGCCCAGCGATTCGAAGCCAACCAGGTCTGCAAGTCACTGTACTGAACGCACTCTCTACTTGGAGATTCGACTGTGCAGCGACTATTCGTGGTAGAAAAGCAATCACTGTTGACGGACATTTCTTGGGTTTTTCTTGGCTTTTCTTTCGGCCATGATCTGCGTTCAGGTGATTGTCTTGATGCCAACGCACGACCTCGATCCTGGTTCCGCAGAGTACATCCAGTCTCGAGGTAAAAACGCTGGCCAGATGTTGTCTCGTTGGATCAGGAATCTACACTTCTTCGAATTCCTCGATGGATCTGCTGATAGTGTGAGGGGGGCACACCAGCGTCTTAAACGGGCCCGGTTGGAAGCGAGGATGGGACGTGTCCCGGTGCACGACCGTACTACGTCCCCATCTCTAACGCTTCTTCCTTTCACTCCTCCTCTGCTACGGTATATACTGCGATAGGCCCCTCTAGACCACTGTCTCAGCTGCTGCAGCCCGCAGGGCCCGGCACATAGTATTGAACCAGGTCAGGGTACGACCTACCACAGGTCCTCCATCTACCGTGAGTCGCACGGCTTTGTGTGCCGGTGAAGTCTACCAGTGGTATAAACGAGGTCTTTCACGCCATCATCACGCCATTATAACACCACTTGATAGGTAACAAGGATCGAGGGCGAAGGTCTGCGAAGAGAGACTTTGACCCACTTGCTACATATACAGCACTACAATGTGGAGCCTGGAGTCTGGAACTAGCATCTCAGCTTGTCTCATTTGTACGACCACACCAAGTTCCTCGATCGAACCCCGCCAGCGCGATCCCCAATGGACTGCTCGGACATCTCCACGTCGGAGACAGTACAAGTCAATGCAGATTGCTCGTCCGCCACCGCTGACTTTCCCTACCCCAGCGCTTACGACGCCTGTTATACAGGTCCATACAATGCACATCCCATCATCTCGCTCGAATTGCCAGCAGGCTTCGTCCAAAAGTACCAAGTCGTCGCCGGCTCTATGATTACAAAGACATCACTGGACTCATACGGTGAATCTTTCAAATCCGTGCTATTTGACCCACTAGAGCAATTCGCAACTGGCTTCCCCTTTAGTGCCGCCACGACCGACTATATCGATTCGGAACTCATATGCACATCTCCATACTCGCTCCACAGCGACGGACCGCAACCCCGCAGCTCCAGCTCGCCGGAACTCTCACCGTCATCTTTCAATGACGAGTCACCCGCCGAGGCAGACGAAGAATCTACTTCCAAAACCCGCCCCAGGAAACGAGGCCGTCCGCGTCTCGACCGCGCATCTCCCCACAGCCAATCCACCTCGTCCGGCTCGTCACAATGCCAGCGCACCAGCCGCGTCCCACACAATCAGGTCGAGCGCAAGTATCGTCAAGGCCTCAACACGGAGCTTGAGCGCTTACGTCGTACGGTGCCTACGCTGCCTCAGTGTTCTGGTGGAAGGGCGGTGGGGCAGCCGCAGTTGAGCAAGGCTATGGTTTTAGTGGGAGCTATTGAGCATATCAAGACGGTTGAGCGGGAGAGAGATGCTTTGATTGTAGAAAATGACCGGTTGAGAGGTATGATGGTGGTATGAGTGGGGGAAATTGTGTTTTGAGTTCTTGTAAGAGTTCTTGGAGACGCTGCAAAAGGGTTCCACTCAGCGATTGGTTGCGTTGGGGGACGAGGTCACTTTCCCGTATTGCTGATAAGAGAGTTTGCGGTTAATGATAGCTCGTGAAGCCTTATGTGTAGCGTCAACAACCTTGCGACGAATCACGAGCTCTTCGAGCGGTATAGCACCTGGTGAATTATCACAAAGTCCTCAGCAGCCCGACCAGTGCCTAGATTTCCTGAACAAGAGCTTCCCATACGCGCTTCTGGTATTTTCACCAAGTTCCTCGATAAGGAAAAGGTGCATAAAATTCTGGCTGTAATGCAAAAAGGAGAGGGACATCTAGATGCCCACAACTGCAGTGATTGTACACTAGTCCCTTTTTGGCTTAGCGATGAGTGCCACTAACACTTCGTGGATATCTTTTTTGTCACCACTCAACATCAAAGACCAACAATTTTACTTCTGGCTTCGTCCCTACCGCTACCTCGTCAAATCTTGGTCCCAATCATTGAATCATTGGCTCCTTACGATTATGGCAGACCCACGAACCTCCGACCTATCATCCCACCTCCAATCCCTCTTCCCCTCCCCCTCTCACTCCTCCCTACGCTCAAGCGTAATCCCCACCCTCCTCCAGACCATCTCCTCCATCTCAGTCGCTCTCCGCAACTCCTCAACAGTCTCGCAAATTGGGACCGCCAACGCCTTCGGTGACGACCAGCTCAACGTCGACGTCATCGCCGAAGACATTATTCGCGCGGCAATCTCGAAGTGCGACTCCATAGTCACTGCAAGCAGTGAGGAAGACCCTGTCGAGCGATCTATCTCCAACAGTGAAGGAGTTTCGGAGAAATATACGATTGCATTCGATCCGTTAGATGGCAGTTCCATCATTGCCCCAAATTGGACTGTGGGGACGATCATTGGCATTTGGGAGGGTGACACGGCGCTGAATCGAGGGCCAGAGAAGCAGATTGTGGCAATTTTGGGGGTTTACGGGCCGCGTACCACTGCTGTTGTTGCTATGAGAATTCCTGGAAGTGAGGATGCTTGCTTTGAAGTCGCTTTCGGAGATTCAAGTTCCGATCCAAACCAGACGATCATCAAAGTCGTACGCTCAGACATCCACCTCCAACCCCCGCCTTTCAAAACCCGGTATTTTGCGCCCGCAAATCTCCGCTCCGCCGCCGAGGAACCAAAGTACATGGCGCTCATTACACGCTTCGTTAACGAAAAGTACACGCTGCGGTACAGCGGTGGCCTTGTACCGGATATTGTCCATGCACTGGTCAAGGGGCATGGAGTATATGTTTCTCCGGTCACGGGAGTGAGTAAGGCAAAGTTGAGGCGATTGTATGAGCTGGCGCCTATTGGGCTTGTTGTTGAATGTGCTGGGGGTTTGGCGGTTGATGCGACGAGTGGGAAGAGGGTGCTGGAGAGTGAAATTGCGGACACGGATGAGCGCGGGGGTTTGATATGTGGAACGAAGGAGGATGTGGAGGAGGTGGTCAAGGCACTTCTTGGGTAAGGAAGTGCGATAAGGTAAATTGACGTAGAGGATGGGAGTTTATTAAATTTTTCAGACGTAGCAATTTCATGTGTGCATAAAGTGAAGACTTCACGGGTTACACCCAAAGATTCTCTCGAAGTTGAGAGTACGAACCATGAAACTCCTGAGGAATTCAAAGACGTGTTATCTCGCTAGGTAGCCCGATGATGCTGCTGTTAGCCGCAGAAATGAAAGACGGCCGGCCTATGAAAAAAGGTCAAGTGAAGACAGAAGCAACGCAGAAATAAGATCCAAAGAGAAGAATAGGATATCACGCAGAACTGGACAATGGCCTAAACAAAATAAGAAAAGATTGGTCACACCGTATGGTTAATCTTGCGTTCCTATCGTACAGGCTTGTGAGGCCGCTAGTACGCCTGCGGGTTGGAGATGGCTGACAGAAGAAAGACGATGACCCTTAAATGGGGTTTATCGGTTGCCAAATTAAAGCTTTCTTTCATGACTCTATATCCTAAGCTTCGAAGGATCCCGTCGCAGATGCACA
>Ga0247803_1000402_pt1 | contig 23782 bp, 22 predicted proteins | sample UWRJL014104B1_FD_180928 | JGI IMG/M metagenome (GOLD analysis project Ga0247803, IMG submission 180928) | Plant litter microbial communities from Arlington Agricultural Research Station in Wisconsin, United States - UWRJ-L014-104B-1 | ecosystem: Environmental > Terrestrial > Plant litter >...
GCTCCCCCGGTCGTCGACGGCGACCTGCTCGACGTACTGCTCCCACACGTCGGGGAAGATCTGGCCGGCCGGTCCCTCGTAGAACCAGTCCAGCTCGCTCTGCCGCAGGGTGAAGATGCCGCGCAGCACCAGCTCCGTCACGCGCTGCGGGTGCGTCTGGGCGTAGGCGAGCGCGAGGGTGCTGCCCCACGATCCGCCGAAGACCTGCCAGCGGTCGATGCCGAGCGCCTCGCGCAGGCGCTCGAGGTCGGCGACGAGGTGCCAGGTGGTGTTGACCGACAGGTCGTAGTCCGCGCTCGACGCGTGCGGCAGGCTCTTGCCCGATCCGCGCTGGTCGAAGAGCACGATGCGGTACTTGGCCGGGTCGAAGGCGCGGCGGTGCCTGGGCCCGGTCTCGCCGCCCGGACCGCCGTGCAGGAACACGACGGGCTTGCCCTGCGGGTTGCCGGACGTCTCCCAGTAGATGCTCTGCCCGTCTCCGACGTCGAGCATGCCGTCGTCGTACGGTTCGATCTCGGGGTAGTAGGTGCGCATCGATCCAGACTACTGAGCGGCTAGTAGGTGTTGCCCCGGGCGACGCTCTGGAATGCGGCCCGGATGCCCGGGAAGACCACATCGACGCTCTCGGCGACGTACCCCTCGAGCGGCGACCGTCCGATGCCGTCCCGCGCCCAGGTGATCCAGGCAGCGGCGACCGCTCCGGCGAGGGCGTTCGCCGCGGTGTGCACGAGGAGGTCGTCGCGGTGGCGTGCGCCGCGGGCGGAGAGGAAATCGGCGAACACGCTCGCCTGCGTCGCGATGCGCACGAGGCCGGACTGCACGATCTCGTCTGCGGCGCCCATCACCTCCGTCTGGGTGAGCGCGAGCGGCACGCGCCGCTCGTCGAAGCCGGCGGCCAGTTCGAGGATGACGTCGCGTATCGATTCGAGAGAGCCGGTGGCGGATGCCGCGGCGCACGCAGCCCGCAGGGAGTCGTTCGCCCGGTCGACCTCGAACCAGAGCAGATCGCTCTTCGCGCCGAAGTAGTTGAAGAACGTGGCGCGGCTCACGCCCGCCCGGGACGTGATCTGGTCGATGGTCGTTCCGACGTAGGTGTTCTCGATGAACAGCTCCGCCGCGGCATCCTCTATCAGCTGCCTCGACGAGACCTTCGGGCGCCCCACTCCGGCCGCCTGGCCTGCACTGGTCTGCACGATGCTCCCCGCCGTGATTAGATACTGTACTGAGTCCAAAAACTAGGCTACTCACCTCGAATAGAACGAGAAAGACCGCCGTGAACCGCACTTTACCCTCCCTCGCCGCCGCCGCGTCCGTGATTCTGCTCATTGCGGGATGTTCGACCCCCGCCGCCGAGAACAGCGGACCCGTCTCGGGCGGCACCCTCGTCTACGCGTCGGGTGACGGCGAGCCCACCTGCCTCGACCCCCACGTCGGCGGAAACTACCCGCAGGCCCTGGTCGCGACGCAGTACCTCGAGTCCCTCGTGTCGAAGAACTCCGACGGCGAGATCATCCCCTGGCTCGCGAGCTCGTGGACCGAGTCCGACGACCAGCTCTCCTGGGAGTTCACCCTGCGCGAAGGCGTGACCTTCACCGACGGCACCCCGTTCACCGCCGATGCGGTAGCGGCGAACGTGGCCCACCTGCAGAACCCCGAGACGGGGTCGTCGACCGGCTACCTGGCGCTGCAGAAGGTCACCGGCGTCGAGGTCGTCGACGACCTGACCGCGCGCGTCACCCTGAGCGAGCCCGACAGCGCCCTGCTCGACTCCTTCTCGCAGACCTGGCTCGCGATCGAGTCGCCCACCGCACTGGCGCGCACCGCCGAGGAGAACTGCGAGAGCCCCGTCGGCACGGGCCCGTTCTTCGTCGCGAAGTGGGACCGCCAGCAGTCGATCACCCTCGAGCGCAACGAGGAGTACACCTCTCCCCCCGCCGACGCCGACCACGAGGGCGTCGCCTACCTCGACGCCGTCGAGTGGCGCTTCCTGCCGGACTCGGCCTCGCGCTATGCAGCGCTGCAGGCCGGGACGGTCGATCTGATCGACAACGTGCAGCCCGACACGATCGTCGCCGCCGAGCAGGTCGACGCGATCGAGGAGCTCAACGCGCCGCGTCCGGGTGCGTCGAACCGCATCGAGCTCAACTCGAGCAAGCCCCCGTTCGACGACATCAGGGTGCGCGAGGCCTTCGTGCGTTCGGCGAACGTCGACGACGCCATCACCAGCCTGTTCTTCGACACCGCCGAGCGGTCGTACTCCCCGCTGTCGAGCGTGGAGAAGGAGGCGTTCTCGAAGCCGGAGCTGTTCGGCTACGACCAGGACGCCGCGGCGACACTGCTCGACGAGGCCGGCTGGACCGAGACGGATGCCGATGGCTACCGCGTGAAGGACGGCGTGCGTCTCGAGCTCTCCTTCCCGGTGAGCACGAACCAGTCGATCCCCGCAGAGCAGTCCCTCTTCGAGCAGCTGCAGGCGACCTCGAAGGAGGCCGGCTTCAAGGTGAACCTCGAGCCGCTCGACCTCTCGAGCTGGTACGGGGCACTCGGCGAGAACGACTACGACCTGGTCAGCGCGCCGTACACGAAGGTCGGACCCGACGTGCTGCGCATCCTGTTCGACTCGTCGGGGACCGTCCCGGCGCCGAGCGGGTACTTCGCCAACCACTCTCAGGTGAAGGACCCGGCGCTCGACGAGCTGCTGCGCACCGCGGCACAGTCCTCCGACGCCGACGAGCGGGCCGACCTCTACACCGAGGCGCAGGAGATGGTGCTCGACGGCTACTACGTGCTGCCGCTGTACGACCAGCAGAACCACTTCCTGCTGCGCTCCGACGTGGAGGGTGTGAGGGCGATGCCGACGGTGTCGACCCCGACGCTCTACGACGCATGGCTGGATCGCTGAACGTCGACCTCGTCGCGGGCCGCTCGCGCCCGGACCCACGTCCTGGCGCGCGCCCTGACGGGGCCGGTACCGACGGGGCAGTCACCGACGGGGCCGACACCCCTTCGGCGCGGCGCGGGCGGCTGATCCGCTGGGCGGCGCTCCGCCTCGGCGGTGTGCTGTTCGTGCTCTGGGCCGTGGCGACGGTGACGTTCTTCGCCCTGCGGCTCATCCCCGGCGACCCCGCAGAGGCGATCCTGGGCGGCCCCGGCTCTCAGGCCAGCGCCGAGGCGCTCGCCGAGGCACGGGCCGAGTACGGGCTCGACCAGCCGCTCTTCACCCAGTACGTCGTGTATCTCGGCCACCTGGCGACCGGTGACCTGGGCACCTCGTATGCGCTCCGCGACTCCGTGGCATCCGTCATTCTCGTGAACCTCGGCCCGACGCTGCTGCTCGCCCTCGTCTCGCTCGTGACGGCGCTCGTGCTCGCCCTCGGCCTTGCGGTGTGGTCGACGCGGGGCGGCCGGGTCGCCGCGGCTGTGGGGTCGCTGCTCGAGATAGTGGCGGCAGCGGTGCCGCACTTCTGGCTCGCGATCTCTCTCATCCTGCTGTTCTCGACCACGCTCGGCTGGCTGCCGCCGGTGAGCGTGCCCGGCCCGCTGGGCCTCGTGCTGCCGGTACTCACGCTCGCGATCCCGCTCGCCGGCTTTCTCGGCCAGGTCATGCGCGAGGCGCTGCTCGACGCGATGGAGTCGCCGTTCGTGCTGTCGGCGCGCGCCCGCGGCGAGGGAGACGGCGGGGTGTTCTGGCGGCACGCGCTGCGGCACGCGGCGATCCCCGCGATCGGATTAGTGGGCTGGGCGTTCGGATCGCTCATCAGCGGCGCGGTCGTGGTCGAGACGATCTTCGCCCGACAGGGCCTCGGCCGCAGCCTGCTCTCGGCAGTGCAGGGCCGCGACGTGCCGCTCGTGATCGGCGTGGTGCTCGTCGTCGCCCTCGCCTACATGCTGGTCACCACGCTCACCGATCTCGCCGACCGAGTCGTCGACCCACGGTTGAACCGGGTGTCGCGATGAGGCGGCTCGCGGATCGGCCGGGCGCTGTGCGACCACGCGGTGCGCGCCCGCGCGTGATGGAGACCGCCGCCCTCGTCGTCGTCGCGTTCCTCGCCCTCGCGGCCCTCGCACCGTCGGTGCTCGCCCCGGGCGATCCGCTCGCCATCGCCCCGCTCGACAGCTTCCAGCCGCCGTCGCTCGCGCACGTCTTCGGCACCGACGAGTCAGGCCGCGACATCTACACCCGGGTCATCCACGGCACCGGCGCCTCCCTCCTCATCGGAATCGCCGCCACCGCGATCGGCCTCGGGCTCGCCCTCGTCTTCGGCCTTCTCGCCGGCTTCGGCCCGCGCTGGCTCGACTTCGGCACCACCCGTTTTCTCGAAGTGCTCTTCGCCTTCCCCGGCCTGCTCTTCGCGCTGCTGTTCATCGTGGTCTACGGTCCGGGCGTCGTCACCTCCACGATCGCCGTCGGCCTCTCCACGGCGCCCGGTTACGCGCGGATCATCCGCAGCCGGGTGATCCAGGTGCGCACGTCCCCGTACCTCGAGGCCGCCCTCGTGCTCGGGCGCGGACGCCCCAGCCGAATCGTGCGCCATGTGCTTCCGAACGTCGCCGGCTCGCTGTTCGTGCTCGCGACCCTCGGCATCGGCCAGTCGATCGTGTGGGCGTCGTCGCTCAGCTACCTCGGGCTCGGGGCCGTGCCGCCCGCCGCCGAGTGGGGCGCCATGCTCTCCGCCGGACGCACCTACATCGCGTCGTTCTGGTGGATGACGTTCTTCCCGGGACTGTTCATCGTGCTGAGCGCCGCGGCCACCACCTTGCTCGGCCGCGGAATCCAGCAGCGGGGGCGGGAGTCGTGAGCGCCCTGCTCTCTGTGCGCGGACTGCGCGTGCGCTTCGGCGACGCGGAGGTCGTCTCCGACGTCTCCTTCGACGTCGCCGCCGGCGAGTGCGTCGGCATCGTCGGCGAGTCGGGCTCGGGCAAGAGCGTCACGGCGCGCGCCCTGCTCGGGCTCGCCGGACGCCAGGCCAGCGTGACCGCCGACGAGCTGCGGTTCGACGAGACGCAGATTCTGGATGCCTCGGCGGCTCGCCTGCGCTCGCTCCGAGGCCGCGAGATCGGCTACGTGTCGCAGGGCGCGCTCGTCGCGCTCGACCCGCTGCGACCCGTCGGGCGCGAGATCTCGGACTCCCTGCGCCTCCACACATCGAGCACACCCGCACAGCGTCGTGCGCGTGTGCTCGAGCTGCTCGCCGACGTCGGCGTGCCCGACCCGGAGCTTCGCGCGGGCCAGCGCCCCGACGAGCTCTCCGGCGGCCTGCGCCAGCGCGCGGTGATCGCATCGGCGATCGCGCTCGGCCCGCGGCTGATCATCGCCGACGAGCCGACGACCGCGCTCGACTCGACCGTGCAGGCCGGCATCCTCGACCTGCTCGAACGGCTGCGATCCGAGGGCGCCGCGCTCGTGCTGATCAGCCACGACCTCGCGGTGGTGTCGCGGCTGGCCTCCCGTGTGCTGGTGATGCACGAGGGGCGCATCGTGGAGAGCGGACCGAGCGCCTCCGTGCTGGCCGAGCCGCAGCATCCGTACACCCGCCGTCTCATCGCGGCCGTCCCCACCGACCGCCCCCGCGGCACCCGGCTGGGCCCGACGCCCGCCGTCCCGGCCCCGGCCCCCTCCCCGGCCCCGGCCCCGGCCACCCCGGCGCCTGCCACCTCCCTCAACGGAAATTCAGGAGTTACGCCCGTGGCCGGTCGCGATTCCGCGCACGCCCGGCGGGCGGAGGCGCGTACTCCTGAATTTCCGAGCACACCCGTCGTGGTGGCGGCGGGGCTCAGCCGCAGCTTCGGGGCGCGGCTGGCCGTCGACGACGTGAGCTTCACGCTCCAGCGGGGCCGCACGCTCGGCATCGTCGGCGAGAGCGGCTCGGGAAAGACGACGGTGGCGCGCCTGGTGCTCGCGCTCGACCGGCCAGACTCCGGCGACGTGCGCCTGCTCGGCAAGCCGTGGTCGACGGCCACCGAACGCGAACGCCGCCCGCTGCGCCCCCGCGTCGGCGCGATCTACCAGGACGCCCTCAGCTCGTTCGACCCGCGGAAGACGGTCGGCCAGATAGTGGCGGATGCCCTCACCCACGGCCGCTCGCAGCGTGCCGGAGTCGAGGTGGCCGATCTGCTGCGCCGCGTGGGGCTCGACGAACGGGTGATGAACCGACGTCCGGCGAGACTCTCCGGCGGACAGCAGCAGCGGGTCGCCATCGCGCGCGCCATCGCTCCCGCCCCCGATCTGATCGTGTGCGACGAACCGGTGTCGAGCCTCGACGTGTCGGTGCAGGCGCAGGTGCTCGACCTGCTCGACGAGCTGCAACGCGACCTGGGTCTCAGCTACCTGTTCATCACCCACGACCTCGGTGTCGTGCGGCACGTGAGCGACGAGGTGCTCGTGATGCGCGCCGGCCGGGTGGTCGAGCGGGGCGCGACCGAGCAGGTCTTCGGCGCGCCGCAGCACGAGTACACGCGGGCGCTGTTCGCCTCGGCGCCGCGCATCGGCGGCGACCTCGACCTCTGGCCAGTGCCGTCGGTCGGGTCCTAGACTCGTCGCGGACGGAAGGACACGATGAGCGACGACACACCGACCGAGAAGTTCGACCCGAAGAAGGACGGGGCGACCCCGCAGGGTGAGCCGCCCACGACCCCGATCGAGCCGAACGGCGCGACGCCGGAAACCGCCGCGTCGCCGCCCGAGTCCCCGACCGAATACGCGCCCACCCGCCGAATGCCGGCGCAGGACCTGCCGTCCAACCGCCAAGACCCCGCGCACTGGCCGCCAGTCGACTCGACGCCCACTGTGCGCACCACCCCGCCCGCGACGACCCCGCCCGGCCGCGCGACGACGTACACCGCGACGTCTACCTCGACGAACACCCCCGACGAGCCGAAGAAGAAGCACACCCTAATGTGGTGGCTGATCGGCATCGGCGCCGCCCTGCTCATCGCCCTCATCGTCCTGCTGATCACCCTGTTCGGCGGGGCGGACGAGCCCGCCGTCGCCCCGACTCCGACCGAGTCGAGCGCCGCACCCGAGCCCGAGCCGACGCCGAGCGAGGAACCGGAACCCGAGCCCACCCAGACCGTCGCGCCGCCCGTGACGAGCCCCACCTTCGCCACCTTCACCGCTCCGGCCAACGCCGCCTGCGAGGAGGGCGAAGACGAGGCGCCGCTCACCTTCTCCTGGTCGAGCAGCGACGCCACGACGGCCTACATCGGCGTGGGAACACAGAACGCGGCGCTCAACCCGACCTTCAGCGACCTGCCGCCGACCGCGACGTTCGACGAGCTGAGCTACGACTGCAGTGTGCCCAGCCAGGTCTACACGGTCACGCTCGAAGACTCCGAGGGCCGCCTCGCGAGCAACACCGTCACCGTCACGGCGCGGTAGATTAGGGGCTGAACCCCAGCCAGGCACCTCACCAACGACACGGTGCCGTCTATAGAACCGGAGCACCATGCCCAACGCCATGCCCGACAAGCCCGCCCTCGAAGGACTCGAAGACAAGTGGGGCTCCGCCTGGGAGGAGCGCGGCACGTACCTCTTCGACCGCGCGGCGGCCACCAAGGCCAACGTCTTCTCGATCGACACTCCCCCGCCGACCGCGTCGGGCAGCCTGCACATCGGGCACGTCTTCAGCTACACCCACATGGACCTCATCGCGCGCTACCAGCGCATGCTCGGCCGTGACATCTTCTACCCGATGGGCTGGGACGACAACGGCCTGCCCACCGAGCGCCGTGTGCAGAACTACTACGGCGTGCGCTGCGACCCCTCGCTGCCCTACGTCGAGGGCTACGTCGCCCCGCTCGAGGGCGGGGAGAACGCGTCCTCCAAGGCCGCCGACCAGGTGCCCGTCTCGCGACGCAACTTCATCGAGCTGTGCGAGAGGCTCACCGCCGAAGACGAGAAGCAGTTCGAACTGCTCTGGCGCCAGCTGGGCCTCAGCGTCGACTGGACCCAGTCGTACCGCACCATCGGCGAAGACGCCCAGCGTGCCGCCCAGCGCGCCTTCCTGCGCAACATCGAGCGCGGCGAGGCCTACCAGGCCGACGCCCCCACGCTCTGGGACGTCACGTTCCGCACCGCGGTCGCCCAGGCCGAGCTCGAAGACAAGGAGATGCCGGCGGCCTACCACCGCCTCGCGTTCCACAAGGCAGACGGCGACGACGTCTTCATCGAGACGACCCGCCCGGAGCTGTTGGCCGCCTGCGTGGCCCTCGTGGCGCATCCGGACGACGACCGCTACAAGCACCTCTTCGGCACCAACGTCACCACCCCGGTCTTCGGAGTCGAGGTCCCGGTCGTCGCGCACCACCTCGCCCAGATCGACAAGGGATCGGGCATCGCGATGATCTGCACGTTCGGCGACGTGACCGACGTCATCTGGTGGCGTGAACTCGACCTGCCGAACCGCACCATCATCGGCGCCGACGGACGCATAGTGGCGGATGCGCCCGCGGCCATCACCACCGACGCCGCCCGCGCCGCCTACGCCGAGATCGCGGGCAAGACCGTCTTCAGCGCCAAGGCCAAGATGGTCGAGCTGCTCAAGGCGAGCGGCGAGATGATCGGCGACGCCAAGCCCATCACGCACTCGGTGAAGTTCTTCGAGAAGGGCGACAAGCCGCTCGAGATCATCTCGACGCACCAGTGGTACATCGCCAACGGCGCCCGCGACGCCGACCTGCGTGCCCGCCTGCTACAGCGCGGCAAGGACGTGAACTTCGTCCCCGACTTCATGCGCGTGCGCTACGAGAACTGGGTGGGCGGCCTCACCGGCGACTGGCTGATCTCCCGCCAGCGCTTCTTCGGCGTGCCGATCCCCGTCTGGTACGAGCTCGACGCCGACGGCGAGAAGGGCCGCGTGATCGTGCCGACCGAGGCCGACCTGCCCGTCGACCCGGCGTCGCACACGGCTCCCGGCTTCGACGAGAGCCAGCGCGGCGTGCCCGGCGGCTTCGTCGGCGAGGTCGACATCATGGACACCTGGGCCACCTCGAGCCTCACCCCGCAGATCGCCGGAGGCTGGGAGACCGACCCCGAACTGTTCGACCTCGTCTTCCCGTACTCCCTGCGCAGCCAGGGCCAGGACATCATCCGCACCTGGCTGTTCTCCACGGTGCTGCGCGCCGAGCAGGAGTCGGGCGTCGCACCGTGGAAGAACGCCGGCATCTCCGGCTTCATCGTCGACCCCGACCGTAAGAAGATGTCGAAGTCGAAGGGCAACGTCGTCACCCCCAAGGGCATGCTCGACGATCACGGCTCCGACGCGGTGCGCTACTGGGCCGCCTCGTCCAGGCTCGGCACAGACGCGGCCTTCGATCCGCAGAACCCCAAGCAGATCAAGATCGGCCGCCGACTCGCGATCAAGGTGCTCAACGCGGCGAAGTTCGTGTACTCGTTCCCGGAGCCCGTCGCCGGGGCCGGCGTCACCGAGGACCTCGACGTCGACCTGCTCGCCGAGCTCAACCGCGTGGTCACCATCGCCACGAAAGCGTTCGACGAGTTCGACCACGCCCGCGCCCTCGAGACCACCGAGCACTTCTTCTGGGTCTTCTGCGACGACTACCTCGAGCTGGTCAAGGAGCGCGCCTACGGCTCGGCCACGCCCGAGGGACAGGCCTCGGCGGTCATCACGCTGCGCACCGCGGTGAACGTGCTGCTGCGCCTGTTCGCCCCCTTCATCCCGTTCGCGACCGAGGAGGTCTGGAGCTGGACTCACGACACCTCGGTGCACACGGCCGCCTGGCCCGTCGTGCCCGAGGGCGCACCGGAGCCCACCGGCCTTCTGCCGCTCGTGAGCGAGGCGCTGATCAGCATCCGCCGCGCGAAGACCGACGCGAAGGCGTCGCAGAAAACGCTTGTCACCTCGGCGACCATCTCCGGTCCCGCGATGCTCGAGCTTGGACTCGAAGACCTGCAGGGCGTCGGACGCATCGAGACCGTCACCTTCATCGAGTCCGACTCGGTGTCGGTGAGCGACATCGTGCTCGCCGAGCAGCCCGCGGCCGAGGTGTGATGAGCGTCGTCGTCCGCCCGGCCGAGCCCGGCGACCGCGACGCCTGGGCGCGGCTGTTCGTCGACTACGGGGTCTTCTACGAGACCGCGTTCGACGAGTCCGTGCTGTCGGGCGTGTGGGGATGGATCACGGATGCCTCGCACGAGGTCAACGCCGTCGTGGCGACCGACGACGCCGGCGACCTCGTCGGCTTCGCCCACTACCGTCGTCAGGCCGACACGTTCACGGCCGGCACCGGCTGGACGCTCGACGACCTGTACGTCTCTCCCGACGCGCGCGGCTCGGGTGCCGCCACGGCGCTGATCGACGCGGTCGTCGCGGCTGCGACAGCCGGCGGGGGCGGCACGCTGCGCTGGATCACCGCCGCAGACAACGCCCGCGCACAGCGCGTGTACGACCGGGTCGCCACTCGCGCGGGCTGGGTCACCTACGAGAAGGAGCTCGGCTGATGCAACTCGGAACCCGCTGGAGCGTCGGAGGCCCGACCCCCGAACGCCTGCCACCGTCGGTGGTGCTGGCCGTGCGCGACGTGGAGTCGCAGCTCGCCGAGGTCGACACGAGGCAGTGGCGCTGGACGCTCACGTGGCTCGAGGGTCGGCCCGTCGTCGAGCTGGACGACGGGACGACGATCCGCGTCGACCACGCGGGCAACGTCACGACGAGCTTCGACGGCGGAGACGACGCCGACCACCACTAACCCGGTCGGTAGCGAGCCAGCCCGGTCGGCAGCTAGCCCCCTCGGCAGCTAGCCCAGTCGGTACAGCTGGTTCGCGCCCAGGTCGCGGGCGGCGGTGATGTGCTCGACCTCGCGTCTGTTGAGCTCGCGCAGGTACTGCTGTTCGTGACTGATCTGCGGGCGGAGGTCTCGGCGGAGACTCCATGCCACGAGGGCGGTGCCGATAGCGAGCGCTAATCGATCGAGCGCTGTCGGCTGAGCCTCGCGCCGCGTGATTGTGCTTGCGGCATTCATTGCAATTCCCTTCCCTTTGACGTGAATCTAGCCCTAGCCACCGACATTGTCGGGCGGCTCGGGAACCTCTTCCGCGTCCATCACGGGGAACGCGTTGAGCTGGATCTGCACCGGCCGTGTGCCCGGAACGCCCTCGGCCTTGTAGAGCGCCGCGTAGCGTTCCGTGATCGTCTCGATCTCGGCGACGAGCTGCAACAGCTGGTCGGAGTTGAGTCTGAGGTTGGTGGTGTTCACGGTCGACGCTTCGAACCACCGTCGTTCGAGATCTCTGCTGCCGTGGGCCAGGAAGTCCTGGAGCAGCGCGTCGCGGTTGGCCTGCCACTCGCGTGTGAGCAGGTCGCTCGCCGACCGCTCCGACGGGCTCGGCGGGTACTCGATGGGTGTGACGCTGATCCCCTCCGGGGTGCGCTCCCACCAGCGCTCGCGCGCGGACCCGCGCTCGGTGTTCTCTCGGACGAAGCCGTGCTTCTCCAGCTGGCGGAGGTGGTAGCTCGTCGCTCCGCTCGACTCCCCCAGCCGCACGGCGAGACCGCTCGCCGTGTGCGCGCCGTAGGTGCCGAGCGCGTCGACGATCTTCACGCGGAGCGGATGCGCCAGGGCCTTGAGGCTCGTCATGTCGAGAGAGCGGATTCCCTCTGTGGGGCGCTGCGGAGTAATCATGGTGCAAAGATATCCTTGCAAAGTAACCTTTGCAATGGTTCTTTTGCAATTGTTTCTTTGCATCCGGCGTCAATCCGTGGTTCGATCGGCGAAGCGTCTTAGGCTGGCGAGATGACGAACCCGTTCTTCACCGCCAGCCCGCTGCCCTTCGGACTCCCTCCCTTCGCCGAGATCGCCGACGAGCACTACCGACCGGGCTTCGACAAGGGGTTCACCGAACAGCTCGCGGAGGTCGAGAGGATCGTTCGCGACCCCGACGAGCCCACCTTCGAGAACACGCTCCTCTCCCTCGAGCGCAGCGGCCGCATTCTCGACCGGGTCTCCGCGGTGTTCTACAACAAGAGCTCGGCCGACAGCACCGAGTTCACCAACGAGCTCGAAGAGGAGATCGCGCCACTGTACGCGGCTCACTCCGACGCGATCCGGCTCAGCGCCGAGCTCTACGCCCGCATCGCCGCCGTACACGCCGACCGCGAGCGGCTCGAACCGGAGGCGCGCTACCTCGTCGAGCGATACTTCACCGAGTTCACTATCGCGGGGGCCGCCCTCGACGACGACGACAAGGCGCTCCTGCGCGACTACAACTCCCGGCTCTCGACCCTCACGACACGATTCGAGAAGAACCTGCTCGCAGACACGAACGAGCTCGCGGTGGTCGTCGACGACGTCGCCGAACTCGACGGCCTCGGCGACGGCGAGATCTCGGCGGCAGCGGCGGCCGCCCTCGACCGCGGCCTCGAGGGTAAGTACCTCGTGACGCTGGTGCTCCCCACGGGGCATCCGTACCTCTCGTCCCTCACGAACCGAGGCGTACGCGAACGGATCATGACCGCATCGCGCGCTCGCGGCGGCCGCGGCAACGAGTTCGACAACCGCGAGCTCGTGCTCGAGATCACGCGCCTTCGGGCCGAGCGCGCCCGCCTGCTCGGGTTCGACAGCCACGCGGCGTTCGTGACCGCGGACGAGACGGCGAAGACCCCCGAGGCCGTGTTCGAGATGCTCGGTGCGCTCGCCCCGATCGCGGCCCGCAACGCGCGCGCCGAGCAGGCGGCCCTCCAGTCGGTCGCGGGAGGCGAGCCGATCGAGGCGTGGGACTGGGCGTTCTACAGCGAGAAGGTGCGTCGGGCCACGTACGACGTCGACACCGCCGCGATGCGCCCCTACTTCGAGGCCGAGCGTGTTCTACAGGACGGCGTGTTCTTCGCCGCGACGAGCCTGTACGGCGTGACCTTCGCCGAGCGGCACGACCTCGTCGCCTATCACCCCGACGCCCGCGTCTTCGAGGTCAGCAATGCCGACGGCACCCCGGTCGGGCTATACATCTACGACCTGTACACGCGTGATTCGAAGCGCGGCGGCGCGTGGATGAACTCGCTCATCTCCCAGAGCACCCTCCTCGGCACACCGACGATCGTGGTCAACAACCTCAACGTGCCGAAGCCCGCAGAGGGCTCCCCCACGCTGCTCAGCTTTGACGAGGTGAACACGCTGTTCCACGAGTTCGGGCACGCCCTGCACGGGCTGTTCGCGCTAGTCACCTACCCGAAGTTCGCCGGCACCAACGTCTTCCGCGACTTCGTCGAGTTTCCGAGCCAGGTGAACGAGATGTGGATGCTCTGGCCGGAGGTGCTCGCGAACTTCGCCGTGCACCACGTGACGGACGAGCCGATGCCGCAGGACTTCGTCGAGAGGATCCAGGCCTCGTCGGCGTTCAACGAGGGGTTCCTGACGAGCGAATACCTCGCCGCGGCACTGCTCGACCAGGCGTGGCACGCCATCGGGGCCGAGGAGACGGTAACGGATGTCGCGGCCTTCGAATCCGCGGCACTGAAGGCTGTCGGGCTCGACAACCCCGCCGTGCCGACCCGGTACTCGAGCACCTACTTCGCGCACACGTTCTCGGGCGGCTACGACGCGGGCTACTACTCCTACATCTGGAGCGAGGTGCTCGACGCCGACACCGTCGACTGGTTCACCGAGAACGGCGGGCTCACCCGCGAGAACGGCGACCGGTTCCGCTCGCTGCTGCTCGGCGTCGGCGGCTCGAAGGACCCGCTGGAGGCGTTCCGTGACTTCCGCGGGCGCGACGCCGTGATCGCGCCACTGCTGAAGCGCCGCGGACTCGACGACCCCGGTCACTGAGCCCGTCGAAGTGCGGCGGTCACTGAGCCTGTCGAAGTCCGGCGGTCACTGAGCCTGTCGAAGTGCGGCGGTCACTGAGCCTGTCGAAGTGCGGCGGTCACTGAGCCTGTCGAAGTCCCCCGCCGCGCGCCGCTCCTTCCGCCTCATCCTCTCCTCCACAACGCCCGTCGCACCTCGCTTTTCCACAGAAAATAGCGCTGCTGATCAGGTGTTCTTCCAGTGTCAGTGGTTGGCATGACACTTCTCACATGGACGACATCGATGCGATCGAAGACGGAGTCGGGCGGGTGCACGACCTGCTCGCGCAGCTCGCCGTCGCCCCGCTCGCGGGCGCCGGCGACGAGCAGTTGTGCGCGCTCACGGTGGCCGTCGAGAAGGCGGGTCGCCTGCTGGATGCGATGCGTACGAAGGTCGCCGGTGAGATCGACGAGAGGTCGGGCTTCGAGCGCGGCACCGAGGGTCTCGCGTTCCGGTTCGGGCACCAGCGCGGCTGGCAGCTACTAGAGCAGCTCACCCGAGTCTCCCCCGTCGAGGCCCGCCGACGCACGATGCTCGGCAAGGCCACCCGTGGTCGCACCCAGCTGAGCGGTGAGAGCCTCCCTCCTCAGCGTCCCGCGGTCGCGGAGGCGCTGCAGGCGGGGACCGTGGGGCTGGATGCCGCGGAGTCGATCGTCCGCTGCCTCGAACAAGCGACGTCGACCGCCTGCCCGCCGACGGAGCACGTCGAGGCGGCCGAGCAGGCGCTGGTAGAGGCGGCCACGCAGTCGACGGCAGACGAGATCACGGTCCAGACGCGAGCTTGGCGCGAGGCGCTCGACCCCGACGGCGCAGAGCCGCGCGATGAGCGCATCCACCGCAAGCGCAGCTTCCGTCTCGGCCGGGAGAAAGACGGCCTCACGAGGTTCAGCGGTCTGCTCGCCCCCACAGACGCCGCGCTGCTGCAAGCGGCCTTCCACGAGGCCGACCGGCCGGGCAACGAGCCGCGGTTCCTGTCCGAACAAGACATCGCCAGCGGCACCGTCTTCGCGACGAGCGACACCGGCGAGACCGAGATCACCATCGTCGACACCCGCACGCGCGATCAGCGCCACTACGACGTGGTCACCGGTCTGCTCGCGGCCGGCGTGAGGTCGACCGGACAAGGGCCGGGCGAGATGCGCTCGACCGCGCACGTGACGGCGGTCATCACGCTCGACGACCTCCGCAAACGCGCCGGCGTCGGCTGGATCGACGGCATCGAAGAGCCGGTCAGCGCCGCCACCGTCGAGCAACTGGTGTGTGCCTCCGGCTACGCGCCCATCCTGCTCGGCGATCAGGGCGAGGTTCTTATGCTCGGACGAGAACGGCGGCTTTTCTCGCCGGCCCAGATGAAGGCGCTGGCCGTCAGAGACGGCGGTTGTGTCAACTGCGGCGCTCCGCCGGGATGGTGCGAAGGGCACCACGTCGACCAGTGGGCTGCAGACGAGGGACCGACTGACATCGACAACGGTGCGCTCCTGTGCAGTGCCTGCCACCGGATGATCCATCAGAACGAGTTCACGCTTCGCATGTTCGACGGGCGTCCGCACGTTCTCGCCCCGCCATGGATCGACCCCGACCAGATCTGGAAACCGCTCGGAAACAAGCGGCTCGGGATGCTCGCGGCCCTGCGCTGACTGCGACTGTGGCAATGCGCAAGGGCGCAACGGCGCCGCAGTGCCCGATGGCATAGCAACGCGCGACGGCACGGCAACGCCGGACGCCAACGCAACGCGCGACGGCACGGCAACGCCGGACGCCAACGCAGCGCGCGACGGCACGGCAACGCCGGACGCCAACGCAGCGCGCGACGGCACGGCAACGCTGACGGTACGGCGCCGGTACGGGCATGCCAGCCGCTGACGCTTGCGCTCCGCGCCCGTCCCTACCGGCGGCGGGTAGACCGCCGTTGCGACGTGCCGCGGAGCCCACGGTCGATGTGCTCGCGAAGCCACTCGATCTCATCGCGGTAGCCGAGCGAGACGACGATCGGCGTGACCTCCAGGATCCGCACCAGTTCGCGCACGAAACGCCACTGCGCCGCCTCCATCGCCAGGTCGGAGCGAAGCCACGGCGAGTGCACGAAGACGCCCAGCACGAAGACCAGCTTCTCGATGCCCATGGCGCTGGCGAAAGGGTCGACGGGGTTGAACACCCTCTCGATCGCCAGCAGCGCCCGGCATCCGTCGCAGAGTCCGCGATCGCTCATGGTCTCCACGCAACTACGCAGGAGGGCATCGAGATAGGTGATCCGCTTGACCTCCGCCGCCGGTTTGCCGGCCCGGTAGATCTCGATGAACGCGGTCAGGAACGGGGCGATGGTGATCTCGTTGGTTGTCATGCGGGCAGTGTCAGACCGACGGCCGACATGGCCGTGCGGAGTGTGGACGGTCGGTCGAGAACCCGGCGTGGGAAGGAGCGTTAATCAGTCGAGGGGGCGCCCTACCCGAGCGCCGACGTGAGCTACTCCCCGACCGCCCGCGGCCTCCGCCACCCGAACCAGAGCATCGCTATCCCGCCGACGACGAGTCCCCAGAACGCCGATCCGATGCCCACCACCGTGATGCCTGACGCCGTCACCAGGAACGTGGCGATCGCCGACAGCCGGTCACGCGGCACCTCCAGTGCCGAGGTCACCGCGCCGATGAGGGCGCCCAGCAGGGCAAGGCCCGCCACGGCCTGGATCAGCAGCGGCGGCGAGGCGATCACGAAGGCGGTGGCGAACGCCGCGAAAAGGCCGAGAACGATGTAGGTGACGCCGGATGCGACCGGGGCCATCCAGCGCTTGTCCCTGTCGGGCGAGGCCTCCGGTCCCGCGGTGAGCGCCTGGGTCAGAGCGGCCAGGTTGATCGTGAGCCCGCCGAACAGCGCACCGACGGCCGACAGCGCTCCCGATCCGACGAGCGCCGCGCGCACCGGTGCCCGGTAGCCGAAGCTCGTGAGGATCGCCGCCCCGGGGATGTTCTGCCCCGCCATCGTCACGACGAACAACGGCAGGGCGATGCTCACGACGACCAGCGGGTCGAACTCCGGTGCGACGAAGGCGAGGTTCGGCAGCAGGTTCGCGCCGGTGAGCCACCCGGAGTCGACGGTGGCCGCGAGCAGGACGCCGGCGAGCACGATCGCCGCCGGAACCGCCCAGCGTGGCGCCAGCTTGCTCAGCACCAGCCAGACCACGATCACCGGGATCGCCAGCAACGGGATCTGCACGGCCGCCTGCACCGGAGCCAGACAGAGGGGGAACAGGATACCGGCGAGCATGGCGTTGGCGATCGGCCGCGGGATCCGGGCGATCAGGCGTCCGAGCGCCGGCCAGAGTCCGACGAGAACGATCAGCAGAGCGGCGACGATGAACGCGGCCACCGCCTCCCCGAACCGGCCGGTGACGCCCGCGGTCGCGACGAGCAGCGCGGCGCCGGGGGTGCTCCACGCGAACTTGAGCGGCACCTTGAAGGCGACGCTCAGCACGATCGACAGCACGCCCATGGTGACGCAGGTCACCAGCAGCCCGGAGGCGGCCTGCGCGTCGGTCGCCCCGACAGCGGCGAGCCCCGCGAGCACGATGGCGAACGAGCTGGAGAAGCCGGTGATGGCGGCGACGATCCCCGCGACGATCGGTTGGACTATGGGTTATCGGGCTCTCTCAAGCGGTGATGCGAATGGGGTGCGAGCACCGGGCGCCCGGTCGACGAGGCGAGGAGCCTGACCCGCAGGACCAGATTGGTTACGCCGACTTCTCCTGAAGCGGCGCGGCGCGCGGCACGATCGTCGGCGCCGCGTTGTTCAGCACCGAATCGCGGGTGACGATGACGCTGGCCACCTGGTCGTCGCTGGGCACCTCGAACATGATCGGCCCGAGCACCTCTTCCATGATGGCGCGCAGACCGCGGGCACCGGTCTGGCGCAGCACCGCGAGGTCGGCGATGGCCTCGAGCGCGTCGTCTTCGAACAGCAGCTCGACGCCGTCGAGCTCGAACATGCGCTGGTACTGGCGGATCAGCGCGTTCTTCGGCTTCGTGAGGATGTCCATCAGCGCGACCTGGTCGAGCTGCGTCACCGTCGCGACGACCGGGAGGCGGCCGATGAACTCGGGGATGAGGCCGAACTTGTGCAGGTCTTCGGGCAGCACCTCGCCGAACAGGTTCACGTTGTCGTTCTTGCTATGCAGCGGGGCGCCGAAGCCGATGCCCTTCTTGCCCGCACGCTGCGAGATGATCTCCTCGAGACCGGCGAAGGCGCCGGCGACGATGAAGAGCACGTTGGTCGTGTCGACCTGGATGAACTCCTGATGCGGATGCTTGCGGCCGCCCTGCGGGGGAACGGATGCGACGGTGCCCTCGAGTATCTTCAGCAGCGCCTGCTGCACGCCCTCACCCGACACGTCGCGGGTGATCGACGGGTTCTCGGCCTTGCGGGCGATCTTGTCGATCTCGTCGATGTAGATGATGCCGGTCTCCGCGCGCTTGACGTCGTAGTCGGCCGCCTGGATCAGCTTGAGCAGGATGTTCTCGACGTCTTCACCGACATAGCCGGCCTCGGTGAGCGCTGTGGCGTCGGCGACGGCGAACGGGACGTTCAGGCGTTTGGCGAGCGTCTGGGCGAGATACGTCTTGCCACAGCCGGTCGGGCCGATGAGGAGGATGTTCGACTTCGAGATCTCGATGTCGTCGAGCACCGTGTCGACGGAAGCGATGGTGGTGCGGGCGCGCACGCGCTTGTAGTGGTTGTAGACGGCGACGGAGAGGGCCTTCTTGGCGGCCTCCTGGCCGATCACGTACTCCTCGAGGAAGGCGTAGATCTCGCGGGGCTTCGGCAGCTCGAACTCGCTCGAGGCCTCCTCGCCGGCTTCGGCGAGACGCTCTTCGATGATCTCATTGCACAGCTCGACGCACTCGTCGCAGATGTAGACGCCGGGACCGGCGATCAGCTGCTGAACCTGCTTCTGGCTCTTTCCGCAGAAGGAACACTTGAGCAGGTCGGCGCTCTCCCCGATGCGAGCCATGTGCAGCCTCCCTCAATCACCGTGTGCTACGTGAACAGAGCCTAACCCGTGCCACCGTCGGTCGCTGGCACTCGCCCGAGTTCGAGCGCGTCGCGCACCCTCGCATTCCAACGTACAGGCCCCCCACGAAGTAGTCTGAAGCGACAGCGATAAATAGCGGATTTGAGGTGAGACATGACGACACGATGGGCACGTTTCGCACGTGGCTGGCTCGCCGCCCTCTTCTCCACCACCGTCGCCGCCGCCTCGCACACGCTCGCCGGCGGCAACAGCCCGAGCGCCGTCTCGCTCGTGGTGGCTCTCGCCTTCGCGGGCGTCGCCTGCATAGCTCTGACCGGGACTACGCTCTCGCTGACACGGCTCACGGCATCCGTCGCCCTCAGCCAGCTCGCCTTCCACGCGCTGTTCAGCACGATCGGAACATCGACCGGCGCGCCCGCCGGGTTCACCGGGAGCGCGCACGACCATTCCGCGACGCTCACGCTCGGCGGCGACGCCGGCTCCGGGGCTGTCGCTCATCACTCCGACGGGTGGATGTGGCTCGGCCACGCCGCCGCCGCCGTGCTCACGATTGTTGCCCTGCGTTACGGCGAGAGCGCGTTCTGGCGTCTGGCCGCCATCGCGCTGTTGTTCGTGCGCACGCTGTTCCCGCGCATCCCCGCCGTACCGCTGGTGCCGCGCCCCGCACGTCGCGCACGCGTCGTCGGCCACCTCTTCGTGCCGCGCATCTGCGCGGTGCTGCGCTCGACTCTGGGGCTTCGTGGCCCGCCTGCACCGTCTTTCTACTAAGACTCCGCTCCATCCACGAAGTATCACCAGAGAAAGCACCATCATGAACAGAATCACCATCGGCGTGCCCGCGGCGATCGGAGCGGGCCTGCTGCTCGCCCTCGCCGTGCCGCTCGCCGCCAGCGCCCACGTCACGATCGACCCGGGGCAGGCCGTCGCCGGCTCGTACACGGTCGTGACCGTCAAGGTTCCGAACGAGTCGGACACGGCGACCACCAACCGGGTCGAGGTCGCCCTGCCGACCGACACCCCGTTCACGAGCGTGCGGTACGTGCCGGTCGCGGGCTGGACCGCAGAGCTCGTGCGCACGACCCTGCCCGAGGCGGTGAAGGTCGGGGATGCGACGGTGACCGAGGCCGTGACATCCGTCATCTGGACCGCCGATGCGGGATCCGAGATCGGCGCAGGCCAGCTGCAGCTCTTCCCGCTGTCGCTCGGCCCGGTTCCCGACACAGGGTCGGTGACGCTCCCGGCCGACCAGGGCTACACCGACGGCTCGGTCGTCAGCTGGAACGAAGAGGGTGACGACTCGGAGCACCCCGCTCCGGTGCTGTACATCAACGACGCGCCTGCCGCCGACCACCACGGCGCAGCGGTCGAGGCGTCTGCTGACGAGGCCGCTGCTGCGGCCCCGGACGCGGCGTCGTCGGACGACGTTCTCGCGCGCATCCTCGGCATCGGCGGCCTCATCGTCGGCGCCGTGGGCATCGTGCTCGCCGTCACGGCTCGCCGTAAGCCGGTGAACTAAGCATGGCCGGCCACCGTCTGCGCCGAGTCACTGCTGTTGCCCTCGGGGCGACGGTGGCCATCGGCGCCGTCCTCACGTTCGCGGCGCCCGCACAGGCGCACGACGCGGTCGTCGCATCCACCCCGTCGTCCGACGAGGTGCTCACCACGCTGCCCGCCGAGTTCTCGGTCACCGCGAGTCAGACCATCGTCGCCCCCGAGGGCGCCGAGGCGAACTTCGGACTTCGGATCACGGATGCCGCGGGGCTGTTCTATCAGGACGGCTGCGTCAGCATCGTCGACGACACCATGTCGACGCCAGCCGCCCTCGGCGAGGCGGGCGCGTACACGCTGACCTGGCAGTACGTGTCGTCCGACGGACACCCGACCAGCGGCACCGTGCCGTTCACCTGGGCTCCCCCGGCCGACTTCGTTCCGAGCGTCGGCGAGGCGGAGCCGCGCGTCTGCGGCGACGAGGCGCCCGCCGCGACCACTCCCGAGCCGGAGATGACGACGCAGGCGGACGAGCCGAGCTCGACGCCCGCGCCGCCCGCCGCCTCGGACGGAGAGAGCGGGACCACTCTGCTCTGGCTCGGCGGCGCCGCGCTGGCGATCGTCGTCGCGATCGCTGCGACCCTGCTGCTCGTGCGCCCGAAGAAGGAGCCGGGCGCCGACCCCGAGGCGGGAACGCCGCCGGTCGAGTAGAGCTGTCGGGAACCGCGGGTCGAGCAGGCCGGCGGGTACCGCCGGTCGAACAGGCCGTCGGGTACCGCCGGTCGAGTAGGCCGTCCGCGGCCGTATCGAGACCCCGGAACGGGTTCGCCCCGCGCGAGCCCGTTCCGGCGTCCCGAGCGCCTTCCGGCACGTGCACTCACGCGAGCGAGCCGTTTCCGGACCGCCGACTCCGCCGCGGCGCCCTCATTCGCCCGGAACGGGCTCGCGAGGTGCACCAGTGACGAGCCTGCGGGCGATCGACGTCCTCGCCGGCCCCGAGACCCCTCCGACTCTCGACAGCCGAGCAGCACCATCGGAAATTCAGGAGTTAGCGCCGACGAGCCGAGCCGCTCCCCTGAGTTGGCGCGGCGCAGCCGGGGCGAAGCATCCGCAACTCCTGAGTTTCCGAGCAGGTGGCGCGGCTTGCGGTCCTCGGCGGCGCGAGGGTCCCGCTACGCGCCGCACACGGCGCTGCTCGAGCCGCACCCCGCACACGCGAAAGGCCGCTCCCCGTGCGGGGAGCGGCCTTCAGCGAGCGTGCGAGATGCTTACGCGGTGATCGCGGGCACGTTCTTGCGGCTGTCGAGCACCTGGTCGATGAGACCGTAGTCGAGGGCCTCGGCCGCGCTGAGGATCTTGTCGCGGTCGATGTCCTTGTTCACCTGCTCCACCGTGCGGTTGGAGTGGTGCGACAGGGTCGACTCGAGCCAGCCGCGCATGCGGAGGATCTCGGCGGCCTGGATCTCGATGTCCGACGCCTGTCCGCGGCCGGCGTCACCGGTCGAGGGCTGGTGGATCAGGATGCGCGCGTTCGGCAGGGCAAGGCGCTTGCCCGGCGTTCCTGCGGCCATGAGCACGGCCGCGGCGGAAGCCGCCTGGCCGAGCACGACCGTCTGGATCTGCGGCTTGATGTACTGCATCGTGTCGTAGATCGCCGTCATCGCGGTGAACGATCCACCGGGCGAGTTGATGTACATCACGATGTCGCGGTCGGGGTCCTGGCTCTCGAGAACGAGAAGCTGCGCCATCACGTCGTCCGCCGAAGCGTCGTCGATCTGAACGCCGAGGAACACGATGCGGTCTTCGAACAGCTTCGCGTACGGGTCCTGGCGCTTGTAGCCGTATGCCGTGCGCTCTTCGAAGGTGGGGAGGATGTAACGGGACTCGGCCGAAGGACGGGCGACGCCACCGAAGTTGTAGTTGTCCATGGTCGATTCCTAGTTCTTAGCCGCGATGTCGGGGTCGTCGGAGACGGTGTCATCCGTTCCGCCGCCGCCGACGACGGTGGAGGCGTACTCGCGGATGTGGTCGACGAAACCGTACTCGAGAGCACCCTTCGCGTCGAACCAGTTGTCACGGTCGTTGTCGATGAGCACCTGCTCGATCGACTTGCCGGTCTGCTCTGCCGTGAGCTCGGCCATGCGCTTCTTCATGTCGAGGATGACGAAGGCCTGAGTCTGGATGTCGGCGGAGGTACCACCGAAGCCACCGGACGGCTGGTGCAGCAGCACGCGGGCGTTGGGCGTGATGTAGCGCTTGCCCTTCGTGCCCGAGGACAGCAGGAACTGGCCCATCGAGGCGGCCATTCCGATTCCCACGGTGACGATGTCGTTCGGTACGAACTTCATCGTGTCGTAGATCGCCATTCCGGCAGTGATCGAGCCGCCGGGCGAGTTGATGTAGAGGTAGATGTCGCGCTTCGAGTCTTCTGCCGCAAGCAGCAGGATCTTCGCGCAAATTTCGTTGGCGTTGTCATCGCGCACCTCTGAGCCGAGCCAGATGATGCGGTCAGAGAGGAGTTGGTCGAAAACACTGCTGACCAATGCCGGTTGGGCCATTGTTGCGCTCCGTTTCAGTTGTAACTTGTTTCGAATCTACTGGAGGTAACGCGGCGAAACCGGCGTGTTCGCCTACGGCAGATTGGGGAGCGCCGTCCTCACACGAAGTTAGGCTGCTGCAATGACGCAATCGTGGGACTCGCGGGTGGCCGAGGTGTGGGCGGCCGCCGACGGGCTGAGCGACGAGGCCGTGCTCGCGAGCATCGACGCGCTCGTCGCCGAGCGCACGACGGAGCGTGGGGCGGATGACCCGGCAGCACTGTTCGAGTCCGCGAGTGTCCGCGACTACCTCGGGCGCGAGTCCGACGCCGAGCCCCTCTACCGCGCGGCCATCGCCGCCGGCCTCGACGGCGAACGCCGCCCGCAGGCGGTGATCCAGCTCGCCAGCACCCTGCGCAACCTCGGGCGCAGCGAGGAGGCGGTCGCGCTGCTGAGCGACCACCTCGACCGGCACGCCGCCGACGAGTGGACAGCGCCCGGCGCGGCGTTCCTCGCGCTCGCGCTGGCCAGCGCCGGTCGCGAGCGGGACGCCGCATCCGTCGCCCTCGTCGCCCTCTCGCAGGGCCTTCCCGCGTACTCGGCCGCGGTACGCCGTTACGCTCTGGAGCTACGCGGCTACTGACCTCCGACCACTCCGGATTTCCGTTATCCGGCGCGACTATTCCGGTTTCGCGCTGCCCACCGCGACGGGGAAGTCGGGATACGTCGTCGCAAGGTAGGCCGTCGCCTCGGCGACGATGGCGGGGTCGGTGGAGACGAGCGTGACCTCCGCGACATCGCCCGCCGACGCGGACCAGACCGGGTAGCGGGCCGTGAGATCGACGATCACCGCGACCGCCGCTCGGGCCCGAACGAGGGTCGTCTCCGAGAAGGCGATGCCGTCGATCGACCCCGAGATGGCCGTGCCGTCGTC
>Ga0247803_1000403_pt1 | contig 23693 bp, 19 predicted proteins | sample UWRJL014104B1_FD_180928 | JGI IMG/M metagenome (GOLD analysis project Ga0247803, IMG submission 180928) | Plant litter microbial communities from Arlington Agricultural Research Station in Wisconsin, United States - UWRJ-L014-104B-1 | ecosystem: Environmental > Terrestrial > Plant litter >...
CAGGCAGTCTTTTAAGGACAGTCTTTGCAAGAATGGCACCTACGCCAAGTTCCAGGCCTTTTCCGGCTGCTCCCTGCGGACCGGAAACGAGAAGATTCTTCACATAAGTAACAGCATCTCCAAGAGATTCCTTGTTTTGCTCCAGCTTACGTCGTGATTTGTTATTCATGGTTTTTCCCGGTTTCTTGTATAAAAGAAGGTCAGGAGAAAAAATCCCCTGACCTGTTATTTAAATTTGTTGATTTCGTCATTCGCGTCATCAACATATTGTTCAGCGGTATCTATCGCTTCATCTTTATACTGCTGACCTTTATTTTTAAGATTTCCTGCAACACTGGCCGCTTTTTCCTTGCTTTTTTCCAGGGCATCAATCAATTCAGAAGCAAGACTGTTGGTCTTTTTCTTGATTTTTTTCCTTGTATTATTACCTTCGTCTGGCGCAAAAAGCAATCCTATTACTGCTCCAACTGCCGCCGCTGTTACTATTCCCCAAAATGCTTTATTACTGGCCATGATTCGTTATGATTTTGTGTAATAAATATGTTAATAACCACAATCATTAAAAAACTTGTACCAATTGTTTCAAGAAAACCGATTTGATGCCCACATACCAATTAGCCACGCAAATAAATCAGCGCAATATGCTCTCCAAAACTTTACAAATGATTTACCAGGCACTTTACAAAAAACACTACACAAAATTCTACAATCTTATAAGTAAATCAGGATTTTTGCATTAGTTATGACTTAAATCATTAAAAATGCCTCATGTTGCATTTGAATGGCAAGGTTATTTTATTTATGAATATCAGTCTAAATGAACACACTGCTACGAGACCCTTCTAATCAATTGTTTGAATATTTATTTCTAAAATGTTGCCATGAGAATTGTTATTATTGAAGATGAGAAAGATTTGGGAATACTGATGCGCAATTTTTTAGTTAAGCAATTAAATATAAAATCTTCTGATTCATCAGTAAAGGTGGCGACTTCCCTGACGGAAGGACTTAATTGCATTAAACAAATGAAACCCGATTGGGTTTTTATAGATAACAACTTGCCTGATGGTAAAGGTATTGACGAATTAGAAAGTATAAAAAATAACCACAACAACGGAAACCAGATACGGGTTGTCATGATGAGTGCAATGACCAATCTGAGAGAAGAAGCTTTTCGGAAAGGTGCTGATTTCTTTCTGGACAAACCAATCAGCTTTGTGGAAGTGCAAAATATCTTTTTATGAACGCCTGAAAACTTTTCCGGACTATTCCGGTGTGAAAAACCGTTGTACAAGCAAAGTAGTAGAAAATAGTCTCCATTTCAGATTCTGTACACAAATACGTAGAGATTGTTTCCCATCACGGCCTTATGGGCTGAGATGCAGCTAAAAAACCGGGCATTTGGTGCCCGACCTACCCCGGCCTCCGGGCATTTTCACCTTCTGGCTTTTATATTTGGCCTTTTTAACCTTTGGAAGCTTTTTATTCTCTTTATTGTACGAAACGAGTTTAAAGTCGTATTCAGGAATAAAATAATCTTCATTGTACTCTGCAACGGGCAAAGGCATATAGTGACGGCCGGGGAAAGACAACTTATCGTATTCGTAATCGTATAGGTATATCGTTACAAAACCATCACGGCTATATTTGATACCAATATCTGAGAATGGGCTATTTTCGTCAGCGGAAGCAACAAGCCGCATCATCTCTTTTTGTTTTCCTTTGGCAAGGATCATCATGTTATACTGAAATACCCGATGCAATGAATCAATCTTGAGAGCAACACCGAGATAGTACTTTGCATCTTTCATATTCTCCTGCCCTGCATACATGACAGCGGTATTATTCAGAGCGCTTTTATCCTGATGCGTCTGGTAGCTGAGCTTTGCCTCTTCATATTGCTGCCAGTAACGATAAACATTTCCCTGATTAACATTATAGAATTTCTTGGCCGGAGCTACCTCCATTGCTTTTTTAAAGTCAGCAAAAGCGCCTTCATACCGGTAATTTGCATCTTCGATCTGATGACGCTGTTCATGCCTGTTGCCAATATAAGCCTGAATGATTCCGTGATTATTATGCAGATAAGGAATTTCAGGATTTTGCCTCACCAGACTGTCAAATAACGCCATTGACTGGTCCAGCTGATCATTTTCAAGCAATGAGATACCCCACCCATTTTGAGCCTTGATATTTTCAGGATTGAGTGCTCTTGCTTTTTTAAATACCTGATATCCTTTTTTATACATGTCAAAATGCAGAAGCAAATTTCCGTAATTGCTCCACATCTTGTCGTATGACTGTTCGTACTGCAAAGCCTTGGCTAAAAACTGACCCGCTTCTGAAAATCTTTTTTGATCGATCATGATACTGCTCAACCCAGCCAGTGCTTCATATCTGGTTCCATCGAGCTTCACAGCTGTCAGGAAATCGGCGTGTGCTTCTTTAATTTGCCCCAGGTAATATTCTGAAAATGCTTTGGTTACGAACAAATCCGCGTAAAACTTATTATTCTCATCCATTGCCTTCTCAGCCCTTTTAAAATCTTTTAACGCCAAAGCATATTTACCCATACCGTAATGAGCAACGGCTCGTCCCAGATATGCAGGCAAATAGGTGGTGTCCTTTTTCAGCACCCTGTCAAAGAGATTAAATGCAAATTGATATTCGTGCTTGGATAAATGCGTATTGGCAATTCCGGACTGAAGTGCAGATGTTTCCCTTTTTAAAGTCGTTGCCAGACGATAATAGCGCTGCGACTCAGGAATCTCCTGAAGTCCATAAAGTGAATGCGCCATCCCAAGGTAAGCGTCTCCGCGAAATGTCCGTTCTTCACTTTCAAGGTACTTTTCAAATACTGCTTTGGCCTGTCCAAACAAATTCAGTGAAAGCAAAGCGTTGGCGTACCTGATTTGTGCTTTTGGATGTTTTCGGGCGACCTTTTCAAAATCTTTTACTGCCTTTTTCTGGTTTCCATTGCGCATGTAAATATCGCCTCTTTGCAGTCTGTAAGCCATCACATCGTCTTTCTGACGAATGGCCGATGTAATTTCATCAATAGCCTCAGAAAAATCTCCGTTAAATTTATGGATCATTCCGATGTTGTAATTCCACTTCCCTCCTGCTCCTTTGCCTGAACTGGTTGCTGCAAAATCCTTTCCCTGCTGGTATTTTTTCTGCTTGGCGTAAGAGACCAACGTGTTCACATTGGCATTGGTACCCGAAGGTGACTCTAAAAAATCGACTCTTGCATCATCATACCTGCCACTTAATAAATTAAACAACCCACGGTTATAATGGAGCTGCGGGTCCTGGCTTGCCAAATCCAGCTGCTTCATAATATGCAAGGCTTTACGGTAATTGCCAGACAAAGCCAGCATAACCGCCTCATTATTCATACGCTGGGCAGAATCGGAAGGCAAAAAAGACTCTTTGTGGTATTTGGCATATGCTGCCTGTAACTGGTGCAATGTGCGCTGATAGGTTTCGTCACGCAGCAAAGCAGGGTTATTGTCTTCGAAGGACTGGTTGAACAAAGGCAGTAATTCTTTAACCAGTTTCTGGCAGTCGCCAAAACCCTGAGCGGGAGCAGGCATGTGAATACACATGAAAAACAACTGCACTACAACTAAAAAGAGTAGCTTATAATGGTTCAAGATAATTTATAACAGAGGTTGCGTAACAACTAACTTACTATGAATCAAGGAGAAAAACAATTTTGTCCAATAATTGTTTTATTTATCTAATTAAAAGATAACGTTTTATAAAATAATTACAAGATTATGTTATAACCGAAGCAGCTTTATATTGCGGTACCATACCGTACTTCCCCAGTCCTGCAACCCGATTAAACCCGAATAGATTCCTTTCCCAATCGGTGCATCCTTCAACCCACTTCCGGCGATACGCTTTTTCCAGTCATCGGAAGAAATGTCATGCTCCTGAACGATAAATCCGTTGATCGATACGGTCAATTTATTTTTTCTAAGAATAAAATGAACCTGATTCCATTCTCCAACCGGATTTATTTCTCTCAATCTTGCATTGGCGACGCCGAAAAAATCTCCTGCACGATGTGTATTTTCCTTTGCGCCTTCATAAATGGTATTATCCGTAACCTGCAATTCCAAACCGGTATTGTGCATGTTCTTGTACTGTGGTGCCTCTTTTACAAAGAAAAAAATACCGCTGTTCGCATATTTGCTTACTTTCCAATCAGCCTTCAATTCAAAATCTCCGCTTACAACCTGATCAAGAACGATATCGCCACCATTTTTGGCTTTATTGCCCGCACGTTCAGGTACATCCAGTTTGATCACTCCGGCTTCAACTTTCCAGGCAGAACCGGGTTCTTTGGCTCCGTATGCATGCCAGCCAGCGAGGTTTTTACCATTGAAAATTAGTTTCCAGCCCGCCTTTTTCTCCTGTGCAGTGAGGTCATTAATCTTCTGAGCTTCAAGTGAACAAACCGAAATAATCAAAAAAAGAATGATAAAATTAGTCCTTAACATGGCTTTGATGTTTGCATATATTGTTTATTTGGAATGTGTTCATAATCTGTCACTTCGCACACTTATTTTTGAACCGTAGCATTCGCTCCGATAAATATTCTCTCTCCATGTACATAAACGGTAATGTCAGTGTCGGTAGTGTTCTGAATAACCACACCATCCTGAGCCACTTCTACTTTTAATAGTGCCTCCTGAAAACCGATCCTGAATGAATAGGAAATCCATTGTTCCGGTACATAAGGATTTAAATGTAAAAAACCATCTTTAACCCTTTGTCCGGCAAAACCTTTAACGACGCTCATCCATGTTCCGGCCATAGATGTAATATGCAACCCGTCTTCAGTGTCATTATTGTAATCATCCAGATCAAGCCTTGCGGTGCGAACGTACATTTCATACGCTTTGTCCTTCAATCCGATTTTAGCAGCCAGGATTGCGTGCACACAAGGAGAAAGGGATGATTCATGCACCGTCATGGGCTCATAAAACTCGAAATTGCGCTTAATGTCATCAGGCTGAAACTCATCTTCAAACAAATATATTCCCTGCAAAACATCAGCCTGTTTGATAAAACATGATCTCAATATCCGGTCCCAGGACCATTTCTGGTTAATGGGTCGTTGATCTGCGATGTCATTTACGGTCAGGATCTCTTTGTCTAAAAATCCCTGTTGCTGTAAATAAACCCTTTTCGCTTCATCGTAAGGGTAATGCATGTTTTCCACAATGTGCTTCCAATCACCCATTTCGCCGTTCAGATCAAGATTGGTCCGGAAAATAATCTCATTCAAACGGGGAGAATCGGTGGTCCACAACTTACCAATGACTTCAAGCGTGTACCGCAAAGTCCAGCATGCGATGTAATTGGTGTACCAGTTATTGTTAACATTATTTTCGTACTCATTAGGCCCGGTCACCCCCAGCATGACGTACTGTCCTTTCTCCGCAGACCAGTTTATTCTTTGTTTCCAAAATCTGGAAATACCGATCAAAACTTCCAGACCGTATTGAGCAAGATATGCCTCATCACCAGTGTATCTGGTGTAATCGTAAATCGCGTAGGCAATGGCACCGTTTCGATGAATTTCTTCAAAAGTGATTTCCCATTCATTATGGCACTCCTCCCCGTTCATGGTTACCATTGGATAAAGTGCGGCACCGTCTTTAAACCCTAATTTTTCCGCATTCTCAATGGCTTTTTGCAAATGTTTATACCTGTATATCAACAAATTGCGCGCAACTTTTTGTTCTGCTGTTGCGAGGTAGAACGGAATACAATAAGCTTCGGTATCCCAGTACGTGCTGCCGCCATACTTTTCTCCTGTGAAACCTTTTGGACCAATATTCAGGCGTTCATCTTCTCCTGTGTACGTTTGTCCGAGATGAAAAATGTTAAACCGGATTCCTTGCTGGGCAGCAATATCTCCCTCAATTGTGATGTCATTTCTTTCCCACTTAACTGCCCAGGCTTCTACATGTTCCGCCAATAGTTGCTCAAATCCTTTTCCATAAATTCGGGCGAGATATTGCTTGGTTTCAGACAAGATCGATTCCGCCGGGTAGTTGGTGGAAGACAGATTTACTCCGTATTTGTAAATAACCAGGTCTTTCCCTTCTGGAACATTTATATTGACGGTACCAGCCACATATTTTTCCTGCCTCACCGGCAAAGATTGGTAGTCCGTTTTGAGGTCATTGATTTTTATGTCAAAGGCCATCCCGGTTGCAACCTGAAATTGTTCCACACCATACGGATTTTCTTTGGTTTCCATCACCAGGTAACCTTCCGAAAAACGGGTTTCTTTGTGAATTTCATTCCAGAAAGTTTCATCATAATTCGAGTCCCTGTTTCGGATATTTCCATCCAGATAGGGCGTTATGACAAAAATATCCTCAAAATCAAGTGGAGTAATGCTGTACCGTATCGCCCCGGATTCATCATCAACCATATTACAAAACCGTTTCGAATGTATTTTCAACCGTCTTCCACTTGGTAAAGCAACTGTCGCGGTACGTTCCAGTACGCCTTCCTTCATATTAAGCACGCGGCGAAAATCTTCAACCAGACAAGTATTCAGGTCAAGCGTTTCCTCTCCAATCCTGATATCGATTCCAATCCAGTTACATGCATTGAGCACCTTGGCAAAATAATCGGGGTAACCGTTTTTCCACCAGCCAACCCTGGTTTTATCAGGAAAGTAAACACCTGCGACGTAATTTCCCTGTAAAGTTTTTCCGGTGTATTTTTCTTCAAAATTACCCCGCTGGCCCATACGGCCATTGCCCAGGCTCATTAAACTTTCGGTAATTTCGTTATGGGCAGCGTGGAAACCTTCCTCCACAATACACCACTCGTCGTGGGTTATGTAATTTTTCATGATTGTTGGTGGTTAGCTTTTGGCAGTTGGCAATTAGCTTTCCCGGCGTTATTTAATTTTGCTGATATAATCGAATATGATTGCTGTGGTCTGTTTTCCAATCATTTGAAATAAAACTTTCATTAGGCAAATTTCCAATCCAGAAGATCGGCCAAATGAAAATTCTCAAATCCCGGGACTACGATATCTGCTTCGGTTAATACGGATTCCACTCCAATGCCAACTGCAAGCATTCCTGCTGCTTTGGCCGACTGTACACCGGCAACCGCATCTTCAAAAACGACACAGTCTTTTGGCGAAACCTGTAAATCCTCCGCACCCATCAAAAAAACCTGGGGATCAGGTTTTCCCTTCGTGACCCTGTTTCCGTCCACTATCGTCTCAAAATAAGAAAGCATATCAATTCTTTCCAGAATCACCTTTGCATTTTTACTTGCTGATCCGAGCCCGATTGCAATGGATGCTGTTTTCAATTCGTCCAAAAAATTGCGTACACCCGGAAGCGTATCATCCGGTGTCATCTGCTGACAAAGAGCAAGATAGCGTACATTTTTTTCAGCTGCCCTAGTTATTTTTTCTTCTTCACTAATTTGTACTCCTCCAAGTGCCAATATGATTTCAAGCGATTCCATACGGCTGATGCCCTTTAATTGTTCGTTTTCCTTTTCACTCAAATCAAATCCAAGATCATTGGCCAACTGGCGCCAGGCGATGTAGTGGAATTTGGCTGTATCAACAATAACTCCGTCAAGATCAAAAAGGCAGGCTTTAATTGCGGGCATATAGTTTCAAATTTAATATCTTGCAAAATAGTAAAAATAATAGGAATGTAAGAAATGGCTCAGCGCCGGTAATTGATGATTAACAGGTTCAAAATGGCCGGAATTTAATCTCCGCTTTGTCAAAGGGTCGTCACATGCCTCATCAGCAATTACTGTGATGAAGATTTATTAAAAATAAAAAATATTAAAATTAGAATTATTCTAACAAGAGTAAAATGACGCAAGCCATAACAAATAAAGATAAGTTCGTAGTCTATCAGATTTTTACCAGATTATTTGGCAATCAAAGTACGACCAATAAATATTTCGGCAGCATTGAAGAAAATGGCTGCGGAAAGTTCAATGACATTACGGATACGGCAATCTCTGCCCTGAAAGAATTTGGAATTACCCACATGTGGTACACTGGCGTGCTCAAACATGCCACGTTAACCGATTATACGGCTTACAACATTCCCAACGACCATCCGCTGATTGTAAAAGGCATAGCCGGATCTCCTTATGCGGTAAAGGATTATTATGATGTCGATCCTGACCTGGCCGTGGATGTCGAAAACAGAATGCAGGAATTTGAATCATTGGTGACAAGAACGCACAATCATGATATGAAAGTGATCATTGATTTTGTCCCAAATCATGTGGCGCGCCAGTATCATTCCATCGTACGTTCGTCTGGAGTGAAAGATTTTGGTGAAGATGACGATACATCGCTTGGATTCAGTCCGCAAAATAACTTTTACTATATACCAAATCACGATTTTATCGTGCCGGAAGGTCACAAGGCCCCAATACCTGTAACAACACCTTATCACGAGCGGCCGGCAAAAGCTACCGGAAATGATGTTTTTCAGGCGCAGCCCAGCCAGTACGACTGGTACGAAACGATTAAACTCAATTATGGTGTAGATTACCAAAACAGCCGTACGAAATATTTTGATCCGATACCTTCCACCTGGATCAAAATGTATGATATTCTTTACTTTTGGACAAAAAAGGGCGTGGACGGTTTTCGATGCGACATGGCAGAAATGGTGCCGGTAGAATTTTGGGGCTGGGTGATTCCGGAAGTTAAAAAAGTGAATCCGGATGTGATTTTCATTGCTGAAATTTACAATCCATACGAGTACCACAATTATATCAATCAGGGTAAGTTTGATTACTTATACGACAAAGTGGGCTTGTATAACTGCCTACGGGAGCTTATAGAAGGGCGTGGCACGGTTGAAAGTATAACCCAGTTATGGCAAAAGGAATCCGGAGATATCAGCGAAAAAATGCTTCGCTTTCTCGAAAACCATGACGAACAGCGCATCGCATCCAAGTATTTCGCAGGGAATCCCTGGATTGCAGTTCCAGCCATGACACTGAGTGCAACCATGCAGACAGGCCCTGTCATGCTGTATTTCGGACAGGAACTTGGCGTTACCCCTACTCAGGCAGAGGGTTTCCAAAGCGACGACGGGCGAACTACCATTTTTGATTATTGGGGCGTTCCCGAATTTCAGCAATGGGTTAACGGAGGAAAATACGATCTGGAATTACTTACGGGGAATCAAAAACAACTGCGTGCTTTTTACGAGAGTCTGAATCATTTTGTAACAGAAAACGAGGCCATATATTCGGGTCTTTTCTATGATCTTCAATTTTTTAATATTGATGGTCAATGTTATAACTATGACAAAACCCGGGTTTACAGCTACCTGCGGCACACAAAAAATCAGAAGCTTCTTTTCGTATACAACTTTGACCGGGAAAGAGCCATTGAAACTTATGTCCGTATTCCTCAGGAAGCATGGGTGAAGACATTCAATTTGGACAAAACCAGTTTGTATAAATTGAAACCTGTTTTTCCCGATTTTACAACTACTCATTCCGTCTCAGCCGCTGAAATCACTTCCGGGGGCGTTCCGATGGATCTTCCGCCATGCTCAGTCATTGTATTTGAAATTGTTCTGAAATAAAATACAGCATTTCAGTATCATATAAATTACCTCAACACATTTAAATTATACGGTAAAACCCAATTGTATAATTTAAATGTGTTTTAGAACAATGGCTACAATTCTGATTTCCGTGCAAAAGAATGCTTAAATTTACTTTTAAGGACAGCACGAATGTTTGCTGAATCATTGATAATTGCTTGTCAATCTGCAAAATAAAATGGTAGCTGAGCGACTGGGAACTGTTAACTTTTCCAGGTAGTTACCTTTGATACTCAACTATGGACAACGCTGTAATACCGGAGAGAATTGATTATGTGGGAAAATTAGCTGAGATCATTCGTAATCGCTGGCTTAATAAATCAAGCAAAAACAACCCGTTTTCAGAAGAGATATTAAATAAAATTCTGCTTGATCGTCGTGAAAAGGATCTTGTTGCAGAACAGATTTTTTCCATCCTTTTTTCTTCCAAATTTGTTTCGCTACTTACCGAATCAGAGATTGGCTCGAACAAGGGCTTTTTTTCGGATGCGTCCGCACGACTGAGTTTCAAGTTTTTACCACCGGTTGATGAGCCCGGTGAGCTTCGTACGCAGTTTGACCATTTGTTCAGTCATAAAAAAGATTACCAGTGGGTGAAGGCAATACCCGATGAGAACTGGACCATGTTTCTGGAAGATATCTTCAGGGAATCCAATCCCAGTGTTGTAAAATACATCGAGAAAGAAATTCTGAATTCCATTCTTATCCTGGCACAAAGAGCTGCAACACTTGGAATTGAACCGGAAGTGGTTTCCAAAATACCTCGTGTAGATGATCTGGATTCGCCGTTCCTGGGACTAAACCGTGAAGTTATATTTTATGTAGAAAAAACATTAAATCCATCGAATTATTCCTCACTGAGCGAAAATGATTACAAGCACATTTTGGTGATGATCAGCCAGTGCAACAGTCAGATCAGCTACATTTATAAACACAAAGATGTATTTGGAATCAGCTTGCAACTGACATACCTGGTCAGGCAACTCGAACAATATTTGAGAAGACTTTCCCAGCTACTCGAGCTTTTGGAAACAAAAGACAGTTCAAAGAAATGGCTGATCATCACGCAGTTGATTAAAGAATTTGTTTACGCTGAAAACACCAAATACAGTTTACGCAAACATTTCTCACTGAATCTCCAGTTGCTCACTTTCAAGGTGATTGAAAATACTTCAAAAACAGGAGAGCATTATATCGCATCAGACAAAACCGCTTACTGGAAATTATTTATCAAAGCACTTGGCGGTGGCACGATCGTTGCATTTTTATGTGCCGACAAAACACGTCTTTACTTTCAGCATCTGCCCATTTTCTGGGAAGCTTTCTTTTACAGCATGAACTATTCCCTTGGCTTCATGCTCATCCATCTTCTGGGTTTTACACTGGCCACGAAGCAGCCCGCAATGACCGCTTCAACGATCGCATCAAACCTGAGCAACAACGGGCAAAATCCAAACTGGCTCAATACCACAACCCAATTACTGATCCGCCTGATCCGAAGCCAGTTTATTTCTTTGATGGGAAATGCCCTGATTGCTTTTCCAGTGGCTTATGGCCTGGATTGGCTTTACTATTACAATTCAGGTTATCATATCGCCGATCCTGCCAAAGCGCTCCGGCTTATTGCCGAACTCAATGCTTGGGAAAGTCTGGCGCTGCCTCATGCCGCGTTAGCTGGCGTTTATCTGATGTTATCAGGCTTGATATCAGGCTATTATGAGAACAAATGGATTTACAATAAATATACACAAAGAATCATGCACCATCCCAAGCTAAGCCGATTGTTTGGTCAGGAGAGGCTTAACAGGATTGCCGGTTACTTTGAACGTAATTTTGGAGCTCTGGCAGGAAACTTTTTTCTGGGTGTATTTCTCGGGTCCACCAGCGCCATAGGATTTACGTTAGGTTTACCGCTTGACATTCGGCACATTACTTTTGCATCAGGCAATTTTGGCATTGCAGTGGCGGGCCTTGGCAAACACATCACACCCGATTTATGGATCAACTCGATCATCGGTATTGCAGGTATCGGCATTGTCAATGTTGTCGTCAGTTTCGGGCTATCCATTGCATTTGCCCTCAAATCGCGTAATGCACGGTTTAGTGAAGTGAAGAGTTTAATGGGCAATTTGTCATGGCAATTTTTTCACCGCGGAACGGCCTTCTTTTTCCCGGTTAAAAGTCCGGACGATAATCAGGAAGAATTACCGCAAGTATTCGTTCAACGGCATGATTGAAAATAGCCAATTCATCGTTAATTTTACTTAATATAGCTATTTGAAGAATAATATCCGTTTAATCCAGTTATGAAAAGCCAAAGATTTACCCATATTGAAACAGGAATATTCATGATCAGAATTTTGATTTTCAGTACACTACTCATGCTATCGTCCGGTTTGATGGCCCAATCAAATCTGCAAAAGGTTTTTAATCAGAAAATGGAAGTAGCCGACAGCAGAGATATGGGTACAAAAGTGCTGAGAATGAGCGAATCTTTTCTTGGAACGCCTTATGTAGGCGGAACGCTGGAAGGAAATCCCACGGAAAGACTGGTGTGTAAATTTGACGGACTGGATTGCACAACGCTCGTTGAAAGCTCGATAGCCCTGGCCATTGCAAAAACAGAAAACCCGACCTACGAAGGTTTCAAAAATGAACTTACAAAATTGCGCTACCGTGACGGCGTGATAGACGGTTATCCTTCACGCCTTCATTACATCCTGGATTGGATGTATGAAAATGAAAAACGCGGGCGGCTGGAAGATATTACGGCAAAAGTGGGCGGGATTCCGTACAAGAAAGAAATTAATTTCATGACCAACCATGCCAATTTCTACCCGGCCCTGGCAGAAACAGAAGTTTGGGAAAAAGTGCGTGAACAGGAAAATCTGATCAACAGCAGAGAACATAGTTACATTCCAAAATCAGAGATTCACAAAGCGGAGCCCATGCTTCACGATGGCGATATTGTTGCATTTACTTCCTCCGTGGAAGGACTGGATGTGAACCATATGGGCGTTATTACCAGAGTTGGCAGCCGGGCTTATCTGATTCATGCTTCGCTGGCTGGTAAAAAAGTCATTCTTTCCAATGTACCTCTTGCTGAATATGTTGCTTCTGTACCCAAGCACACGGGTATGATCGTGGCGCGCCTTACAGACTTATAATCAATGAAATATTTATTTGATATTATAGATTACCAAAACACTCCCTGGGTTCTTATTTTTTCCACTGGCATAGTTGGACTGATAATCAGTTTTTTGGTCATAAAAGTTATCAAAATTACTTCCGACAAAAAAGACTGGAAAGTCGTAAAGGCGATTCGTGAAAACCTGACGAATGTGCTTTATTTCTTTATCCCATTGCTTTTAATCACCATTTCTACCAAAGCATTTTCGCTGTCTCATCCGGACTATGACTGGACGAATGCTGTCAGCAAAACGCTTTTAATTGCCGTAAGTACCTGGCTTACCACCCGGATTGTGGTGATTATTGAGAAAATTCTGATCGATGAACTGGATTTTGAAACGGAAGACAACAATTACGCCCGCCGGATGTTCACCAAGATCAAGTTTATAAAAAGGATTATCATCATTCTGATCATCCTGATTGGTATTTCGATTTTGTTACTAAGCTTTGACAGCGTTCGTCAATATGGCGTTGGCTTACTTACTTCGGCGGGAATTTTCAGTGTAATCATCGGTTTTGCAGCACAAAAATCACTGGCAAACCTGATGGCGGGCATTCAGATTGCGTTTACCCAACCCATTAAAATTGATGATGTCGTAATCGTAGAAGGCGAATGGGGACGCATTGAAGAAATCAACCTGACCTATGTTGTTGTCAATATATGGGACCTGCGTCGCCTGATTTTACCAATTACTTATTTTATTGAAAAACCTTTTCAAAACTGGACCCGAAACGAAAGCAATCTCATCGGAACCGCCTTCTTCTATTTGAATTATAAAACGCCTGTTCAAACATTAAGAGATAAACTGGAAGAAATTCTGAAAAGCACACCGCTTTGGGACGGCCGGTCATGGGCGTTACAAGTTACTGATACACAAGATCAAATGATGGTGGTTCGGGCAATCATGTCTGCAAGAAGTTCTTCCCAGGCCTTTGACCTTCGCTGTATTGTCCGCGAGAAAATGATAGAATTTATCGTCGCCGAACTCCCCGACGCGCTTCCAAGTCACCGGGTAGACAGGATGGAGGAAAAATAAAAGGAGGAAAAAGGTGATAAGGTTAACGCCGGCTTCATTTAAAACTCCGCGGTCTCTGCGTTAATACTCCCTACTCTGCGTGAAACTCTTTGCTCCACCCCACAAAAAAATTGGCCTTCGAAAAATTTCGAAAGCCAGTTTTCCTTACTACTCATCTAACTAAATCTAATTTAACTCATTACCATTTCCCTCTTTTGATTTTTTCTGGCAGCAAGCGGGTGATCTGAAAGCATGACGTGGTGTTCGAAACCTAACAGTTCCATACGACCTCCGGATTGCTCGTAATCATTTTTAAAGCGGGTAACATTTTCCATTACAGTATGGTCTACATAAGGTGCGTCTGAAAAATCGACCTGAACTTTTTTTCCTTTTGGCAGCGATTCCAGTTTGCTTTTAAGGTTCAGATAATTGGTAAATACGGCTGATCTTGGCACATATACGAAGTGCATGTCGTTATCCACTTTTACCTCAATTTTAGGAGAAAATATATGGGATAACTTTACGCCGTAAAATAACTGGATAACAACCTTTGTAAGGATACCTGCCGCGATACCAATCAGCAAATCAGTACTCAATGTAGCCACGATAGTCACCAAAAATATAACAAGCTGCTCTTTACCAATGTGATATACATGTTTAAACTCCGTTGGTGATGCCAGACGGAACCCTACAAATATCAACATCGCTGCAAGAGCTGCCACAGGAACCATTTTGATCAATGGAGAAAGCAGCACGACAAATATTAAAAGAGATACACCGTGAAATAGATTCGCCCAGCGTGTTTTTCCGCCATTATTGATATTTGCAGAACTACGCGCTACTTCTGAAATCATAGGCAGACCACCTAATACCCCGGCAACAATATTCGCAGCACCAACCGAAACAACGTCTCTGCTCAAATCCGCCTTACGTTTGTAAGGATCCAGAAGGTCAATTGCTTTTACGGTTAACAAAGATTCAAGACTCCCCACCAAAGCAAACATGGCTACATATTTTATAAAAACCGGAAGTAAGTCTCCCTTCATTCCGCCGAAGTCAACATTATAAGCCAACGTGAAATCACCAGGATTTACCAATGGCTTCAGGTCGCGGTAAGATTGTTCAAACAAATGGAAAAACCGGCCAAGCAAAACGGCTACAATTAAAACAACCAATGCTGGCGGTATCTTTTTAAAGAAAGAAAACGACAAATACTTCCATCCAAACATGATCATCAAACTGACCAGACCTATTATGGCAATGTGATATTCCATGTGCATAAGGCTATGGGGAACCATTTCAATCAACTCGAGCGGCTCTTTCCCTTTCAGCTCAGAAGGTGCAATGCCTACCGCGAGATGAAGTTGCTTTGACATAATGATGATACCGATCGCAGCAAGCATCCCGTGAACGGCAGACAATGGAAAGAAATCAGCAAACCTTGGTAATTTGAAAAGACCCATTAACACCTGGATAATACCTGCAACAACGATAGCGCCAAGTGCAAGATGCCATCCCAATGTCATATCACCTTTGCCAAGCTCGTCCACTGCTCCGGCTACAATAACAATAAGCCCTGCGGCCGGGCCTTTTATTGTTAGTTCTGAATTCGTAAAAAAGGCAACAACGATTCCACCGATTATTGCGGTTAGCACGCCCATGATCGGAGGGAAATTACTTGCCCCGGCAATGCCAAGACTAAGTGGTAGGGCAATTAACGAGACCAGAAAACCGGACAATAAATCATCCTTCCAGTTTTCTTTAAATCCCGCGAAACCTGTTGCTGGTTTCCATGATGCTGACTTCATAATGTTCGATTAGATTAGAAAAGTTATATGACCTTCTGAAAAGCAAGGCTTGAAATTTTGATTAATATCCGGGCACAAGAAATCTTTCATAGCATCTATAAATCAGATCATGCGATTTATGCTACAAAAGACACAGAAGGTTGTTAAAGTCAGATTAACACCGAATTAAAAGAAAATTAAAAAGGGGGGAACTTAAGGATGAAGGTGGTACCGCTGCCTACTTTCGACTCAACGTCAATGCTGGCTCCCTGCATGGTGATAATGCGTTTGGTTAAAGCAAGCCCGATGCCGTAGCCCGCTTTGTTCATGGTAGTAGCACTGCGGTAAAATGTATCAAACACATATGGGAGTTCATCAGAAGCGATGCCGATACCAATGTCCTTGAAGAAAATTGTAATAAGGTCTTTTCGAGTTTCCAGATATACGTTAACCGTTTTATTATCGGAATACTTACAAGCATTATCCATTAAATTCAGAAAAGCCGTCCGGAGCAAACTTTCATCTCCGTAACGTTTCAGTTCTTCCTCATTATCAGGTATTTTATCATAATGAATATGAACTTCATAACCAGGATTTTTTTGCTGGACAGATGCCTTTGCCTGCCATAAGACCTCATCAATCCGGATCTTGGAGAAAGTCACACGGAACGCATGCTCTTCGGTACGCGCAAGTTCCAAAAGACGGCTTACCAACTCATTCATTTCCTTTGCTTCGGACAAAATGCCTCTGAGCGCATCTTCATAATAAGCTGGCTCTCTTTCCTTCATTAAGGTGACTTCCACTTCGCTCATGATGAGCGCAAGCGGCGTTCTCAGTTCATGAGAAGCATGGGAAACGAAATTCTTTTGCGCAACAAAGGCGATTTCCAGCCGATTGAGCATCAGATTAAATGTCTGGGCAAGCGCTGCAAGTTCGTCTTTCTCTCTGCCAACAGTTACTTTTTCATGCAAATTGCCTGCTGAAATATTATTCACCTGATCGATAATATCAGAAACAGGCTTGATTGCGTCGTTTGCAAATTGCCAGCCTGCCACCCCAACCAGTATCAGCGACAGGAGCCAGCCGATTACAAGGATTTCTCTAAGCCGTGTCAACTGGTTTGTGCCAGGAATATCACTAGCCACCACAGCCACAACCCAGGGCTTGCGATGATCCTGCAAAATGTGCCGGATAATGATCACTTCCTTTTTTTTGTACTTGGTGTGCGCCTCGTGCCCGTCTCTGGCCTCTTTCAGCGCTGCCCGCGAAAGGTAAAATTTCTCTTTGCCGCTCGAAAAAATAACCGAATCCGACCCGTCATAAATCGTGATTTCCTCGTCCAGTAAAACTGTGTTGTTTTCCTTTTCAATTTTCACAATTTCATCCTTGCTAATGCCATTGCTTGCCTCAACCAGTTGGGCGATGGTCTGCCCTCTTTCATTTAAAAATGAAAAGAATTGTTTTTCCCGATATTGATCGTAAAAAAAGTAGGTAGACAAACAAAAAAGTGCCATGATGGAACCTACCAGCATGGTAAAAAGCAAGGTGAGCCGGGCTTTTATGTTCATTCTTCTTTGAAGATATATCCCATTCCTACTACTGTATGGATCAGTTTGGTGGCATAATCCTTATCCACTTTTTTTCTCAGAAAGTTAATGTAAACATCAATCACATTGGTCCCTGTATCAAACCGGATATCCCAGACCTGCTCGGCAATATCTACCCGCGACACCACTCTTCCACGGTTTCGCATCAAATATTCCAGTAATGCAAATTCCTTGGCCGTCAGGTCTATACGATTGCCTGCACGTCTTGCCACCTTTTCATCCAGGTTAAGTTCAAGGTCCGCCAGGCTCAATATCTGGCTCGATTGTTCCCGGTTACTGTTCCTTTGTGAAAGCACTTTAATTCTTGCAATCAACTCACGAAACTCAAACGGTTTCACGAGATAATCGTCTCCGCCCGCTTCAAAACCGTCCAGTTTGTCGTCGATGGTGCCTAGTGCAGTCAAAAACAGAATGGGAGTGGTCAGCCCGTCGCTTCGGAGTTGTTTCGCAAGATCATAACCATTGAGAATAGGCAGGTTAACGTCCAGAATGATCACGTCAAAGCGATAATTTGTAGCCATTTTTTTACCCACCTGCCCGTCATAGGCCAGCTCTACTTCCCATGACTGTTCTTCCAAACCCCGTTTTAAAAATCCGGCCAACTTGGGTTCGTCTTCTACAACTAGTATTTTCATAAAGCGATGATCTGGTATAATGGGTCAAATGTTGCATAGATTTCAGACATTTCATAAAAAAGGCTATTCGAAATGCCGAACAGCCTTTTATTTATAATGAAATCAGTAGGTTCTGGCGGTTCGAAATACTTTCAGCTCAATAAACAGCTGACTGCAAACCGATAGAACCAACGTGTTTTTTAAAAATAATCTTCATCTTTATTAAAACCGGAATTGTCGCCATATCCGCCAAAATCATCTTCTTCTTCAAGACGCATTCCTTTAATTGCTTTTTTGATTAACCCAACCTGCCCCGTATGATATACGTCGTGCTGTATAACTCCATGAATAAGCGTATAATACGAATATTCCCGGCCCGGGACGAACTCTTCTAAAAAGGAATCATCTTCAATTTTTTCAAGTTCTGAGATCAGCTCTTCCTGTGAGAGACTCAATTCCATTTGAATGGCTTCCCATTCAAACTCATCTACAACCGGAAATTTTTTCCAGTCTTTATCCAGTGTTTTTATATCAAATTCTGCATCACCCTGAATCTTCCGGACTGCAAAAATGCGCCAGGTCGTCATGTGATACACGATTTCTGCGATAGAATGGGTATTGGTACTCAACCTGATCTCGGCCATTTTTGGCGTTACGTCCCGGAGTGCTTCCACTACGGAAGGTCCGTACCAGGCTTCTTCGCTTTCATAGGTGTCGTTGAGAACGTCAATGATTCTTAAAACTTCTTCTTTTGTTTCCATGTTTTGTCCTTATCGGGGTGCTGAGTTACCAATCTTTGATGAAGAATATATGATAATACTTCGCGTTATATATGTCTGATAATTTTTACAATACTAATATCTCTTTTACAAAAAGCATTAAAAGAAAGCCGTTTTTTTTAATAATTATGACTGACCGTATTTTAAGCACATTGAACCGAGAGGAAAATATAATGACCCCTTCAAAACCTTTTTTCCAACCAATTGCCTTTTATAATGGTCTGTGATAACGTAAAAGTTATTTTAAAAAATAAAAAATACAGAGAAATTTTTAAAAGTAAAATGTTCAAAATCAAATTTCGTTTATTAAACATATTAAATTCCAAATTGAAAATGTTAAAAATAACTTCATTATTAATTCTCTTTGCGGCCATTGGTTTTTCATCCTGCTCCAATGACCCTATCAGCGATTTGTCAACTGAAGAAACACTGGTTTATCTGACCAACCGGGACAAGACGGCTGACTATGCCCAATACAAAACTTTCAGTATCGTGGATTCTGTTTTGGTCGTTGAAAATAACAGGAGCGGCACTGCATTGACCGAAATAGACAGGGATCTGCTGCAAAGAATTGTGACCAATATGCAAAGCCTCGGATACACTTATGTTTCGCCAAAAAGCAATCCTGATGTTGGAATAAATGCAGCCTGGGTTACCAATACGCAATTGAATGTGGTATCTCAGCCTTCTTATTACGGCAATTACTGGGGAGGCGGCGGATATGGCTATGGCTATCCAAGCTATTACCAATATTACGAAACCAGCGAGAGCTACTGGCTGATTTCAATGGTAGACTTTAAGAATCCAAATACAGTAGACAAAACATATAAAGTAATCTGGGATGCGCAGATACGTGGTGCAGGCATTGGCAGCACGCAGCTGATCGATAATATGGTCGATTCAATTTTCTCCCAGTCAAGCTATCTTAAAATTAAATAAAATGAAAAAATTGATCTTAGCTGTTTTCCTTTCTGTCGGTTTTACCGCCGTGCATGCACAGGAAGCGCCAAAGCTTTATACACTGCCTTCTCCTTTTGAACGGTACACCCATTATCTTGCCACGGCGCGGTTCACGGGAGCGCTTCCTCTGGGTTCATTTTCGAATTCTTACATTGACAAAAGTTCTTTTAAAAACTACTCGATTTCGTTGGAATGGGTATTTCAGAATAATGTTTCTGTTGGCGGTGAAATAGGTTCTTCTTATTTCCAAAAACGTTTGCCAAGAGCACTTTATCAGGGCGACGATGAAACAATTTCTGCGGTTCAAACCCGGACTTTGACACAGCATCCTCTTCAGGTATTTGCCAATTATCACTTTTTAGGCAAAAGTTCAAGCATTCAGCCTTACATTCAAATCAGCGCGGGTGTCAGCTTTATTGACTACACGGTTTATTATGGAAGTCTTGCCCAGCAGCAGCAAAAAGTAGCTCCGGCTTATGGCGTTGGCATTGGCTCTAAATTTTTATTTAAAAAGGACGGCTCTTTCGGTCTGGATGTCAGAGCTAAATACGAGGGAACTTCTTTCAAGTATGACTACATCGAAAAAGGAACTTCGTCTCTGAACGGATCCGTTGGAATATTTTACCGATGGTGGTAACTTAGCCAAGTTTTGAATGCTAAATAACCCGGTTTTGAGTAAAAAAAGAATTTTTTCCAAGAAAGTCATTTACTGGGTTATTGGCATTTTGATCATTTTGGCCGGAACATGCTTTTGGGCATGGAACCGCTTCGGACCTGCTGAACATAGAATTTACGCACAAAAGGTACAGAATTTCCCCATCGCAAAAACTTTAAGCGCTGCTTCCCAAACCTGCAATCTTAAGGTGAACCAGTACCGCCAGATTGGAAAAGAAATCCAGTTTGAAATTCAGGCCACCGTTGCAGGGCTTGCACCTTATGATGTTGAAATTTCACAGGGAGATTCTGTACTTCATTTTAACAGCGTCCCCCATCGCAACGGGCTATGGCTGACACTTCCGGAAATCACCCTTCATTCGGGTTTGGCACAAATCAAAGTGAACAGCATTAGCCATCCGGCATGCCAGACGACCGCCTCTTTTACATACAAAGAAGATCAAATCAATGAAATTCTGCCTGCCGGTCAATGGGTCAGACAGGGAAGCAAGGATAACTGGCTTGATGTAAGGCCAGTCAAAAAAGCTGGAAAGATATATCTCCGGGACTTCGCGAACTATGAGGACGGCCGCACGCGGGTTATTATGGTTGACGGAATCACGGTGGAAGGTATCGGTAAAGGAATTGAAGTAAGACCAGGTTATTTATATTCCGTTACCGCCCGCTGGATCGATGCACCGTACAATGACTGGTGGAACAAACTGAGAAACCGCACGCTCCGCCAGCAAAATATCTGGATAAGTCAACAGGACACTTCATCCACAGAGAAATCGGAACTTACAGAAATAAAAATCCCGAAATGGTTTTCTCCTTCGAAAAATACCAACGTCACCTTTGATACAAAATTCCCTGAATTTGAACCCATCAAAGGAAAGCTGGTCATGCAATACCGGCTTAATGCATACGTATCTCCGCAAAATTATTTCAGTCGTGGTGTTGGATATCTCATCGGTGAAAAAGATGTTCCGCCCCAGAAACTTCATTATACTGCAACACCCAACTATTTCGGAGACAAAGGCGAAGGCTGGTTTTCCGGTTTAAACAAGCAGGCCGTGGAATCATTGGCAGGAATTCCTGATTTTGGCGTTTATGCATTCGATTTCGAATTCTGGAGCCAGAATTACCCACCAAAGGTCAAGCAAGGTTTGATCTGGTTTACAGAGTATATCCGAAAAAGCCATCCAAATATGTTGATTATGGATTACTGGGGCGGCGGCGCTTACACCAATCCTCATATTAACACGATGAAGGGGAAAGACCCACTGGATTATGTAAGCGACTATTATCAACCTAAGTCCAATAACAGTAATTTTGACCCGCTGCCGGACGGAGGCAGTTTTCAAAACCTGTTCAATGTCACACCTGCTGATGTATACCCACGCCCGATGTTCCCGATGGATAAACAGGGAAATTCTGCAAATAACTTTGCTTTGCTCTCTGCTGTACATTCGCTCCGGATCAATAAATTAATTCCTTATCAAAAAAACAACAAATTCATATTTTACGGCTGGAACCGATACATGCCGCTTTATCAGGATCCTATCGTTCCATGGAATCTTCAGACAACCAATCCCAAAGGCGAACTTATACTCAACCAGCTTGAAATGATGCCGGCAAGTCAGGCGTTGGGTTTTTCTTTGTTCTCACTGGTCCTTTTTGACGGTTATTATCTTTGGCATGACGGCGGGCCAAATGGCAACGATCCCAATGGATACTGGATTCCAAAAGATGGGGAAGGCTGGGGAAAAGAATGGTATCCGGCAGACGGAAAGGCAGATGTGTATTCACTCAAACCGGCTCCCGGAATGCCGGGCACTCCCGCATACTGGGATTATCCAACAGAATATTATGTTCTGGGAAACTGGATGGCCAAGCAGGTTGAAGACATTATCGTTGGTGGCATTACGCAGGATCTGCCTTTTGAGATCAACAATAAAAGGGTGCAACCAAGAAAGGAGCAAGTGCTTATTGCCATGGACAAAAAAGAGCCTTTTGTGACTTCCATTGTCAAGGGAAATCAGATTGCTGTTTTAGCTGTGGATAGTTTTCAGGCACCTAATGTCGTAAAGAAACTCACCGTTATCCTTCCCGACGGCACAAAAGCAAATATTGAATTGTATGGAAACTGGCCGGTACTTTATCGGGGAAAACTAAAAATCACCCAGTCAGTCAAGACTGCGCATTGAAGAGAATTCTTAACCGATTTTCTCCAATGCCCAGATTTAACTTTAAGAAATCCGCACATAACTTCCCAGCCATTTGAGGTGCGTTCCATAAATATGCATGATTTCCTGGATTGCGGGATCTTCCACATGGCCCAGGAATTCTACCAAAAACCAGGCACGGAACGTGGCTTCACCACGCTGTGGCCTGCTTTCTATTTTAGTAAGATTGATTCCGCGATCATTAAATTCTTTCAGAAATTCGTACAAAATCCCGGGACGGTTTGAGTTCGGCAGGTTTGCAATGATCGTCGTTTTGTCGTCATCACTTCTCGCATTGACCACATCTTTGGAAAGAATCAGGAAGCGTGTCCTGTTCTGGTCACTGTCTTCAATGTTGTCATAAAGCACCGGAACGCCAAATAATCTCGCAGATATGGAAGAGCATATCGCAGCAGAATCAGGCTCTGATGCTGCCATTTTTGCCGCTTTGGAGGTAGATTCGACCGGCACAAGTTCTACATCCATTCCCTCCAGATATTCGTGGATAAACTTCCCGCATTGCCGGAAAGCGATATCCTTCGAATATATACGCCTGATATCTTTCAGTGAGTCCGACTGCGAAGCAAAGGTGAAATGTACGGGCAGCATCACTTCGGCAACGATGGTCAGGTTTTTATCACGCAGGAAATCTACGGTTTCGATAACAATCCCTTCCTGATTATTTTCAATGGGGACTACGCCAAATTTTGCCCGTCCGGTTTCCACACTTTCGAAAACAGAATGAATTGTTGGCAAAACCAGATATTCGCTCATGGCGCCAAAACGGCTTTCAGCGGCCTGATGTGTAAAACTTCCTTCCGGACCGAGATAAGAAATTCGTTCAGGTAATTCGAGATTACGGGAAACAGCAAAGATTTCGAAAAAAATCGCGTCAATTGCCTGACGAGTCAATAATCCGGCATTGCGTTTTTCTAACCTGTCCAGTATTTGTTTTTCTCTTTCGGGCCTATAAATGATTGAATTTGAAGAACGTTTTAATTCGCCCACTTTCTGAACCAGTTCCATTCGCTCATTTAATATGCCAAGCAACTGGTCATCAAGTTCATCAATCCTGTTTCTTAAATCTTGTAATTCCACTAATCTGCAATCTAAATGAATGATGTATGATGGATTGTCCTTCGGTGAGACGAAGATAAATGTTTCTGACCCGCGGATCATCCATTTTATAATTTAACCGGTAAATTCAAT
>Ga0247803_1000405_pt1 | contig 23645 bp, 21 predicted proteins | sample UWRJL014104B1_FD_180928 | JGI IMG/M metagenome (GOLD analysis project Ga0247803, IMG submission 180928) | Plant litter microbial communities from Arlington Agricultural Research Station in Wisconsin, United States - UWRJ-L014-104B-1 | ecosystem: Environmental > Terrestrial > Plant litter >...
CCGCGAACCGTGAGAAAAGCCCCGAAAACTCGGGTTTTTCGGGGCTTAAGTCACAGTTCGCGAGGGGTGGGGTCAGTCGAAGTCGAGGCTCAGCTTCCGCAGCAGGGCGGCCAGGCGTTCCTGGTCGGCGGCGGGCAGGCTCTGCAGCAGGGCGGCCTCGGCGTCGACCAGGCGGGTGATCGCGGCATCCACCCGGGTCAGGCCGCCGGCGGTCATGCCCACGAAGATGCCGCGGCCGTCGTTGGGGTCGGTGCGGCGGGTGACCAGGCCGCGCTCGACGAGCCGGTCGATGCGGTTGGTCATGGTGCCGCTGGAGACCAGGGTCTGCTGCAGCAGCAGCTTGGGGCTGAGCTCGTAGGGCGCGCCGGCCCGGCGGAGCGCCGACAACACGTCGAATTCCCAGGAGTCCAGCTCCGAGCGGGAGAAGGCGGTGCGCCGGGCGCGGTCCAGATGCTTGCTCAGCCTGGCGACGCGGGAGAACACCTGCAGGGGAGCGAAATCCAGATCGGGGCGCTCCCGCAACCAGGCATCAACGATCCGGTCGACTTCGTCATTCGCAGGCATCCGTCCATTATCCGGTTTTCGTCGCCCCGGAAACCGCCGATGACGCCCAGCGGCTCGGGTATCTGGCAGACTTGACTCCGTTGCCCGGCCGTAGTCGGCGCAATCCGCCGTGGTGTAATGGCAGCACGACAGCCTTTGGAGCTGTTAGGTCTAGGTTCGAGTCCTGGCGGCGGAGCTCGCATTGAGAGGACCCCAGTGACCGATTCCCGCCTCGCCATCATCGTGCTGGCCGCCGGCCAGGGCACCCGCATGAAGTCCAGCCTGCCCAAGCTCATGCATCCGCTGGCCGGACTGCCGATCATCAGCCACGTGCTCGCCACGGCGCGGGCCCTGGATGCCGCGCACGTGATCACCGTGCTCCGGCACGAACGCGAACGCCTGGCCGAGCTCGTCGCCCTTGACCTGCCGGAGAGCCTGCTCGTCGACCAGGACGAGATCCCCGGCACGGGCCGCGCCGTGCAGCAGGCCGTCGCGGCGCTGCCGGACGACTTCGACGGGGACGTTCTCGTGATCAGCGGCGACGTGCCGCTGCTGAACGCCGCCACCCTCACCAACTTCATCGAGGCGCACCGCGAACGCGCCGGAGTGTCCGCCACCGTGCTGTCCGCGTTCCCGGGCGATGTCACCGGCTACGGCCGCATCATCCGTGGTGACGACGGCACCTTCGACCGCATCGTGGAGCACAAGGACGCCAGCGACGACGAACGCGCCGTCGACGAGATCAACGCCGGCGTGTACGTCTTCGGCCTGTCCGAACTGCGCGACCAGCTGGCCAGGCTCACCACCGACAACGTGCAGGGCGAGAAGTACCTCACCGACGTGATCGGGCTGCTCCGCGCCGCCGGCTCCGAGGTGCGCGCCGTTCCCGTCGCTGATGCCTGGCTCGTCGCCGGCATCAACGACCGGGCCCAGCTCAGCGACACCGCCGCCAAGCTCAACGCCGTCATCGTGCGCGGCTGGCAGCTGGCCGGCGTGACCGTGCAGGACCCGGCCACCACCTGGATCGACCTCAAGGCCACGCTGGCCAGCGATGTGACCCTGCTGCCTGGCACCCAGATCCTCGGTTCCACCACGGTGGCCACCGGCGCGATCATCGGCCCCGACACCACCCTGCTCGACTGCGAGATCGGTGAGGGGGCCACGGTCAAGCGCACCGACGGCACTCTCGCGGTGATCGGCGCCGGCGCCACCGTCGGCCCGTTCGCCTACCTGCGCCCGGGCACCTGGCTGGGCGCCGACGGCAAGATCGGCACCTTCGTGGAGACCAAGAACGCCGTCATCGGCGAGGGCAGCAAGGTACCGCACCTCAGCTACGTCGGCGACGCCACGGTCGGGGTGCACTCCAACATCGGCGCCGGCACGATCTTCGCCAACTACGACGGCGTGAACAAGAACCCGTCCGTGATCGGGTCGCATGTGCGCACCGGGTCGCACAACGTGTTCGTCGCGCCGATTAGAATCGGAGACGGAGCCTACACGGGCGCCGGCACAGTCGTCCGCAAGGACGTGCAGGCCGGGGCGCTCGCGATCAACGTGGCTCCGCAACGCAATATGGTCGGTTGGGTAGAGACCAACCGTCCGGGAACAGATGCGGCGACAGCCGCGTCACAGAGCGGAGACTAGGTGCCTGGAATCAAGAGCAGCGGCGAAAAGAAATTGGTGCTCATCTCGGGGCGAGCGCACCCACAGCTCGCGATCGACATCGCCGCAGAACTTGGTTCGGAGCTGATCCCCACCGACGCACGCACCTTCGCGAACGGTGAGATCTACGCCAGGTTCGACGAGAGCGTTCGCGGCGCGGACGCGTTCGTCATCCAGTCGCACACCAACCCGATCAACGAGTGGCTGATGGAACAGCTCATCATGGTGGACGCGCTCAAGCGTGCGTCGGCCAAGCGGATCACCGTGGTCGCCCCGTTCTACCCGTACGCCCGCCAGGACAAGAAGGGCCGCGGCCGCGAGCCGATCTCCGCCCGCCTCGTCGCCGACCTGTTCAAGGTCGCCGGCGCCGACCGCATCATGTCGGTCGACCTGCACGCCGCGCAGATCCAGGGCTTCTTCGACGGCCCCGTCGACCACCTCTTCGCTATGCCGGTGCTGCTCGAGCACTTCCGCGCCAAGCTGGACCCGTCCACCCTCACCATCGTGTCGCCGGACATGGGCCGCGTGCGCGTCGCCGACATCTGGAGCGACAAGCTCGGCGCCCCGCTGGCCATCATCCACAAGCGCCGCGACCCGCTGGTGCCCAACCAGATCACCGTCCACGAGATCGTCGGTGAGGTCAAGGGCCGCGTCTGCCTGATCGTCGACGACCTGATCGACACCGGCCGCACCATCGTCCAGGCCGCGGAAGCCCTCATGGCCGCCGGCGCCACCGGCGTTGTCGTTGCCGCCACGCACGCCGTGTTCAGCCCGCCCGCGCTGGAACTGCTGCAGAACGAAGCCATCCAGGAGGTCGTCGTCACCGACACCCTGCCGATCCCCGAGGACAAGCGTTTCCCGACGCTGACCGTGCTGCCGATCGCGCCGCTGCTGGCGCGCGCCATCCACGAGGTCTTCGACGAGGGATCCGTCACGTCGATGTTCGAGGGCGCCGCGTAAGCATCCGCCCCGTAGTCTTCGCCAGGCCGGTCCCGTTCTCGGGGCCGGCCTGTCGCTGTTTCAGAGCACGAGTTCCACGGTGACCGTGGCCGTGTCGCCCACGTCGATGCCCTCCGCCTGGCGGATGGCCTTCTTCACCGGCAGCACGAACCGGCCGGTGGCGCTCTCCGGGAAGATCGAGGTGGCCCACCGGGAGCCGTTGATACTCACTCGCACCCGTTGGGAGCCGAACCCGACCCGCAGACCGTCGGTGAGGTCCCGGATGTCGGCGGACTGATCGGCCGGCAGCGACACGAACACCCAGGCGTTCATGCTCTCGGTGTTCCACAGCGTCGTCGTGAAGGTGAACGTGGGGCCCATGGTGTTCCTCCGGTCAGGACACGCTGGTCGCCGGCGGCCGGAAGGGTCCGGGGATGATGCCCAGCGGCAGCACGAAGGTCTGGCGCTCGTTCTGGTCGATCGCATAGCACTGCCAGCCGAAGCCGCCGGCCCCGGCCAGCTCGAACCGGGCGTCGATGCCCTCCGAGAGGGGGTAGTACCGCGCCACCGCCTGGCTGCAGGCCCGAGCGGCGGTGGCCGAGGCGATGCTCAGGCTGGTCAGGATGCCGGGCACGATCAGGGCCACCAGGCCCAGCACCACCACGACGCGCATGAGCAGCAGCATCCGCCGGCCGCGCAGGGGCCGGGCGGAGTCGTACGGCTCGTAGCCGGAGAGTTCGGGATGATCGTTGCTCATGGGTGCCAACCAGTAAATCAGACCCGGCGCCGATTCGGGCCGCGCCGCCTGCCGTTCACCTGGCCCGCCTAGCCTGGAGGGATGAGCGGCTTGAACGAACCGGGAGATGCGCCTGCCCTGCGCCGGCACCTCGGCACCGGCAGCGCGATCGTGGTGGGCCTGGCGGCCATGATCGGCGCCGGCGTGTTCTACGTCTGGGCGCCGGCAGCGGCGGCGGCCGGCTCCGGCCTGCTTATCGGCCTGGTCCTCGCGGGGGTGATCGCCTCGCTGAACGCGCTGAGCTCTGCGCAACTGTCGATGAGCCACCCGGTGTCCGGGGGAGCGTACGCGTTCGGCCGGGCGACCCTGGGCCCCTCGTGGGGGTTCTCGGCCGGCTGGCTGTTCCTGGCCGGCAAGACCGCCTCGGCCGGCGCCATCGCCCTGATCCTCGGCGGCTACCTGTGGCCGGAACAGGCCCGGCTGGTGGCCGTTGTGGCGATCTTGGTGCTCGGCGGGGTCAACCTGGCCGGGATCCGCAGCACCGCCAGGCTCAGTACCGTGGTGGTGGTCCTGGTGCTCGGCGGGCTGCTGACCCTGGTGGCCGTGGTGGCGGCCGGGCTCGCGGGCGGCGCCCGCACGGCAGCGTTCGATCCGGCGACGCTGCTGGACGGCGGCTGGGCGGGCATCCTGCAGTCGGCCGGCCTGCTGTTCTTCGCCTTCGCCGGCTACGCCCGGATGGCCACCCTGGGCGAGGAGGTCCGCGACCCCCGCCGCACCCTGCCGCGCGCGATCGTGATCGCCCTGGCCGTCACGCTCGTGGTCTACGGGGTGATCGGCCTGCTCTGTGTGCTCGTGCTCGGGCCGGCTGCACTGGCGGCCTCCACGTCGCCGCTGGCCGACCTCGCCGGTGGGGCCGAGCCGTGGACCGGTATCACCCGGGTGCTGGCCGCCATCGCCTGTCTGGGCTCGCTGGCGGGCATCCTGGCCGGCCTCAGCCGCACCGGACTGGCGATGGCCAGGACCGGTGACCTGCCCGGTGCGGTCGGCCGCATCTCGCCGACCCGGCACAGCCCGATGACGGCCGAGGTGACCATGGGCCTCGTGGCTGTGCTCGGCGTGCTGCTGCTGGACCCGGCCCAGCTGGTCGGCTTCTCGGCCTGCGCGGTGCTGGTCTACTACGCCATCGCGCACCTGGCCGCCCTGCGCCAGCCGCCCGGGCAGCGCTGGCTGCCCCGCTGGGTGCAATACACCGGCGCGGTAGGCTGCCTGCTCCTCGCGCTGACCCTGCCCTGGCCCGGTGTGCTCGCCGCATTCGCCTGGCTGGCGCTCGGCCTCCTCGGCCGCGCCCTGCGCCGCGCCCGCGCTGCCTGACCCGGCAGGCAGGCAGGCCCGGGTCAAATGGTCCCGGTGCGGACAATTGGTCCCGGCACACCGGGTGCAATTGTCCGCAGCGGTAACAGATAGCGGCCGGCTTGCGGCTCCTCCACAGCCGGGGCGACGGGCGGGTCTGCACCGGTCGGCACGAACCGGGTGCCGGTGACACGGCGGATGCGAGTCTCGCCCCCATGACTGATGACCGGCTGGACCCACGCACGGGCCTCTTCGTTGTCCAGAGCGTCGGCGTTTCCGACACCGATGCCCGGCAGTTCCGCCGCTCTGTTGACCGGGGGCAGGGCACCCGCTTGCGCCGCGGAGTCTTCACGACGGCGGACCGGTGGGGCGGCCTGGCCCCCGAGGATCGATACCTGGACCGCATCCGCGCTGTCGTGGCGACCAGGCGGCACGACCCCGTCGTCAGCCACCAATCCGCCGCGGCGTTGTGGGGCATCCCGGTCGGTGGCGCCTGGCCGCAGGCCGTGCATGTCCTCGCGGTGCCGGCGTCGCGGGTGCGCAGCAAGAACGGCGTGTTCGTGCATCGCACCGCGTTCGACTGGGCCGAGGTCGTCGAACTCGACGGCGTGCTCGTGACCAGCCCGGCTCGCACGCTCCTCGACCTCGCGAGAACGACCACCTTCGAGAATGCCGTCGTCGCGCTCGACCACGGCATGAATCCTCGACGGGCCACGCCGGAGGTGCTGGTCTACCCGGACGAACTGTCTGAGATGTTGGCCCGGTGCCAGTCGGTGTGCGGCAGCACCAAAGCGCAGCGGGCCATCGACTTCGCGCGCCCGAACGCGGCGAACCCGGGGGAGTCGCTGAGCCGGGTGGCGATCTTCGAGCTGGGTTTTCCCGACCCCGAGCTGCAGTGCCAACACCCGAATCCGCGAGGCGGGTGGTACTTCACCGACTTCGAGTGGCCACGATTCCGGCTGATCGGGGAGTTCGACGGACGAGGCAAGTACCTGAAAGACGAATATCTGCACGGGCGTGCGCCGGGTGACGTCGTGTACGCCGAGAAGGTGCGGGAGGACCACCTGCGCGCCGAGGGATTCCGGGTGGTGAGGTGGGGTCCCGCCGAGCTCGCCAACCGGGGTGCGCTGGGTCGCCTGCTGGCCGCTGCCGGGTTGCCGGCCATCCGGTGAGCACTGTCACTCCCGGCCATGCGCTGATCGACGCCGGCGGCGCATCCACACAAACAACTGTTGCCCGTTCGGACAATTGGTCCCGGCGTACCGGGCGCAAATGTCCGCACGGGCAACAGTTGCCGGGCGGGGGAGCAGCCTCTAGTGCGAGGAGCCCTCGGTGACGATCTCGGTGCGGTCGCCGGACCACAGGGTGTGGAAGGTGCCTTCCTTGTCGACGCGCTTGTAGGTGTGCGCCCCGAAGAAGTCGCGCTGGCCCTGGGTGAGGGCAGCGGGAAGGCGGTCGGCGCGCAGGCTGTCGTAGTACGCCAGCGACGAGGCGAAGACCGGCGCGGGGATGCCGGCGTGGGCGGCGTCGGCGACAACGTTGCGCCAGGAGTCCTGGGCCGTGGCGACGACATCGGTGAAGAACGGGGCGGTGACGAGCGAGACGAGGCCCGGGTTCTCGGTGTACGCCTCGGTGATGCGGTTCAGGAAGCGGGCGCGGATGATGCAGCCACCGCGCCAGATCTTCGCGATCTCGCCCTTCTTGATGTCCCAGTTGTACTGCTCTGCACCGGCGACGATGGCGTCGAAGCCCTGCGAGTAGGCGATGACCTTGGACGCGTAGAGGGCCTGGCGGACACCCTCGATGAAGCCATCCACGTCCTCGACGGGGTTCGCGGTCGGGCCCGGGAGAGCGGCGGCAGCGGCACGCTGCGCGGGCTTGGACGAGACGGAGCGGGCGAAAACGGCCTCGGCGATGCCGGAGACGGGGATGCCGAGGTCGAGCGCGGTCTGCACGGTCCACACGCCGGTGCCCTTGCTGCCGGCCTGGTCGAGGATGACGTCGACGAGCGGCTTGCCGGTCTCCGCGTCGACCTGCTTGAGGACCTCCGCGGTGATCTCGATGAGGTAGCTCTCGAGCTCGCCCTTGTTCCACTCGGTGAAGATCTCGGAGATCTCGGCCGGGGTCTTGCCGGTTCCGCGACGGATGAGGTCGTACGCCTCGCCGATGAGCTGCATGTCGGCGTACTCGATGCCGTTGTGGATCATCTTGACGAAGTGACCGGCGCCGTCGGTGCCGACGTGAGTGACGCAGGGCTCGCCGTCGACGACAGCGGCGATCGATTCGAGGATCGGGCCGAGGGTGACGTACGCCTCGGCGGAACCGCCGGGCATGATGCTCGGGCCCTTGAGGGCGCCTTCCTCGCCACCGGAGATGCCGGCGCCGACGAAGTTGATGCCGGTCTCGCGCACGGCCTTCTCGCGGCGGAGGGTGTCGGTGAACAGCGCGTTGCCGCCGTCGACGATGATGTCGCCGGGCTCGAACAGCGCGGTGAGCTGGCTGATCACGGCGTCGGTGCCCTTGCCGGCCTGCACCATGATGATGGCCGTGCGCGGGGTCGCCAGCGACGCGACGAACTCTTCGATGGTCTCTGAGGCCACGAAGCCGGCCTCGGGGTGCTCATCCATGAGCAGCCGGGTGCGTTCGGGCGAACGGTTGTAGACGGCCACGGTGTTGCCTTCGCGGCTGGCGAGGTTACGGGCGAGGTTGGAGCCCATCACCGCCAGGCCGACGACGCCGATGTTTGCTGAACCGGTTTCTGACACGCAAATCTCCTTTGGGTCTGTGAGCAATGACCACCATCAAGATTAGTGGACCGCTAGCCCTATGTAATCATATTTATTGGCCGGATGCGCGGGACCAGCTGGGCTGCACCTCCGCGTAGGTGCGGCGCATGATCAGCTCCATCGCCACCCGGGCCGCCCCCGGGTCGCCGCCGGCGATGGCCGCGGCGACGTCGGCGTGCAACTGCAGCGTGTTCTCGTGCGGGCGGTCGGGCATCAGGCCCAGGTCGGTGCGGCCGGACAGGACGGCCGCGACGGGCTCGTCGAGTTTGGCGAACATCTGGTTGCCCGAGCCCTGCAGCACCAGCTGGTGAAAACGGATGTCGAGCTCCAGGAACTGGGACAGGTCACCGGAGTCGCCGGCGCTGCGCATCAGCTCGGCCACGCCCACCAGCTCGGCGGAGACCGCGGGGGCGGCGTGCCGGGCGGCCAGCTCCGCGGCCATCGGCTCCACGGCACTTCGGAGTTCGGTCAGCGACCGCAACTGTTCCCCCTTGCCGGGACCGAGCAGGCGCCAGCGGATGATGGTGGGGTCGTACGCGTTCCAGCTTTCCGCGGGCAGAACCCGGATGCCGACCCGTTTGACCGACTCGACCAGGCCCATCGACCCCAGCACCCGGATCGCCTCCCGGATCACCGACCGGCTCACCCCCTGGCGGCGTTCGATCTCGTCGGAGAGCAGGATCGTGCCCGCCGGAACCGTGCCATCGACGATGGACCGGCCGACGTCATCGGTCACTCGGGTGTGCAGGCTGGCCATGATCGTCACTTTATCGTCTAGAGTGATTAGTTGAACTTCGGCGAGGGATTCGCGCCAGCCGGGAAACCGGCGCCAGCGAAATCCGTAATCGACGCGGCGAAAAGTCCCCCAAGGCCTTTCCTCACGCTGACATGCGTTCGAGTTGAACCAGCATCCGTACTGCGGGCCCCGTGCCCGCAACATCAATACGGGCACACGAGGCCCGCAAGGAGACACCATGGCTGAGGCCAAGAACAACAACAACAAGATTTCCGCCGACGCGCGCAACAGCTTCGGTAAGGGCGCCGCCCGCAAGCTGCGCGTGCTGGGCAAGATCCCCGCCGTCATCTACGGCCACGGCACCGACCCCGTGCACGTTGCCCTGCCGGCCCACGAGATCGGCCTGCTGCTGCGTCGTGCGAACGCCGTGCTCGAGCTCGACGTCGAAGGCACCACCCACCTGACCCTGGTCAAGGACGTGCAGAAGGACCCGGTTCGCCAGATCATCGAGCACCTCGACCTCATCGTCATCCGCAAGGGTGAGAAGGTTCAGGTTGAGGTCGCCGTGCACGTCGTCGGCGAGACCGCCCCCGGCACCACCGCCGACCTGGACGCCAAGACCCTGCTGCTCGAGGTCGAAGCCACCAACATCCCGCAGAGCGTCAGCGTCGATGTCGAGGGCCTCGAAGACGGCACCCTCATCCACGCCAGCGAGATCAAGCTGCCCGCCGGCGCATCGCTCATCTCCGACCCCGAGATGGTCGTCATCGGCGTGCACCTGCCGGCCGAGGAAGAAGAGGAAGAGGAGACCGTCGAGGGCGAAGAAGCTCCCGCCGAGGACGCTGCCGCCGAGTAGCCTTCCCCCTCCACCCGCCGGACAGAACTTGAGTGAAGGAACCCCCTGAACGAGAATCTCTGGCTCGTAGTCGGGCTCGGTAACCCCGGGCCCGGCTACGCCGGTAATCGCCACAACGTCGGCCACATGGTCACCGCCGTGCTCGCCGACCGGATGCGCGCGAACTTCAAGAACCACAAGGCGAACGCCTCCGTCGCCGAGGGCCGCAGCGCCCCTGGCGGCCCCAAGCTGATTCTGGCCAAGCCGAACAGCTTCATGAACCTCTCCGGTGGCCCCGTCGCGGGCCTGCTGAGGTTCTACTCCCTCGACGTCTCCCGGCTGATCGTCGTGCACGACGAGCTGGACCTGCCCTTCGACACCCTGAAGATCAAGGTGGGCGGCGGTCACGGCGGCCATAACGGGGTGCGCGACATCATCGCCGCCACCGGCAGCAACGAGTTCACCCGCATCCGGATGGGCATCGGCCGGCCGCCCGGCCGGCAGAACGCCGCCGACTTCGTGCTGCACGACTTCTCCAGCACCGAGCGCAGCACCCTGCCGATCATGCTCGAGGATGCCGCGGACGCCATCGAGATGATCGCCGCCGACGGGGTCACCGCGGCCCAGCAGAAGTTCCACGCCCCTCCCGCCTAGAAAAGTACCCGTAGACTTGTGCGGTGATTCTTCAGGGCTTGATTCCGGCGCTTTCGCGCGCCTCCACGTTCGATAACGCCCTTGCCTTCGCGGCCCGTGACGCCGACTTCTCCCTCACCGAGGGCCTCCGCGCCCCGCTGCTGGCCGCGCTGATGGAACAGCGGGACCGCCTCGACAAGGGCCGCGCGCTGCTGGTGATCACCGCCACCGGCCGGGAGTCCGAGGCGCTCCGCGAGAACCTCGGCTGCTTCTCCGACGACGCCGAAATCGTCGAGTTCCCCGCCTGGGAGACCCTGCCGCACGAACGGCTCAGCCCCAGCGCCGAGATCGTGGGCCGCCGGCTCTACGCGTTGCGGCGGATGCGCGACTGGGAGGCTGCGGATGCGGCCACCCGCCGTCCCCTCATCGTGGTGGCCTCTGTGCGCGCCGCCCTGCAGCCCGTTGCCGACAACCTCACCGACTACGACCCGCTCGAGCTCAGCATGGGCGGCCGCGGCCACGACCTGGCCGCCATCTCGGTGGACCTCGTCAACGTGGCATACGCCCGCGTCGACATGGTCACCCGGCGCGGCGAGTTCGCCGTGCGCGGCGGCATCCTCGACGTGTTCCCGCCGATGGCCGCGCACCCGTACCGCATCGAGTTCTTCGGCGACGAGGTTGAACAGATCCGCGCCTTCGCGGTCTCCGACCAGCGTTCGATGCCCGAGCCCATCGACTCGGTGACCCTGCCGCCGAGCCGGGAGCTGCTGCTCAGCCCCGCCGTGCGCCAGCGCGCCCGGGAGATGCAGCACGAGTTCCCCAGCCTCGCGGGCCTGCTCGCCAAGGTGGCCGAGGGCATCCCGGTCGAGGGCATGGAAAGCCTCGCCCCTGCCCTGGTCGACCGGCTCGTGCCGGTGACCCACTACCTGCCCCGGCAGGCCGCCGTCGCGGTGATCTCGCCCGAACGGGTCGCCTCCCGCGCGATCAGCCTCGCCGAGACCAACCGGGAGTTCCTCTCCGCCGCGTGGAACGCCGCCACCGCGGGCGCCGAGGCCCCCATCGACCTGGCCAGCGGCGACTTCCTCACCCTGGGCACCCTGCGTGACGCGGTGCGCTACTCCGCTCCGGGCGCCCCCGCCACCGCACGGGTCTGGTGGACCCTGAGCTCCTTCCAGGCCGCCCCCACCGACATCGAGGTGCTGCCGGAGCACCGCGAGATCGACGAGCTGCTCACCATCCGCATCGAGGGTGACGCCGTGCCGAGCTTCGCCGGCAGCGTCGAGGGCGCCGTCGGGCACCTCTCCACCCGGCTGAAGGACGGCTGGACCGTCGCCGTCGTCGCCCAGGGCGCCGGTCTCGTCGACCGGGCCGCCGACGTGCTCGCCGGCGCCGAACTGCCCGCCCGCATCGTGGAGGAATTCCCGGCGGACCCCGAGCCCGGCATCGCGTACCTGATCAAGGCCTCCATCGCCCACGGCTTCGAGATCCCGGAGACCAAGCTCACCCTGGTCAGCGAGAGCGAGTTCTACGGCCGCACCGTGGGTTACGACGCCCGGCAGATCAAGAAGCTGGCCAGCCGGCGCAAGAACGTCGTCGACCCGCTGCAACTGAAGACCGGCGACCACGTCGTGCACCAGACCCACGGCATCGGCAAGTTCCTCGAGCTGACCCAGCGGGAGGTGTCCAGCGGCGGCCGCAACCCGGTCAAGACCACCCGCGAATACCTGGTGCTCGAATACGCCGCGTCCAAGCGCGGCCACGGCGGCGACAAGCTCTACGTGCCCACCGACCAGCTCGACCTGGTCTCCCGCTACGTCGGCGGCGAGGCGCCCGCGCTGTCCAAGATGGGCGGCAGCGACTGGTCGGCCGCCAAGACCAAGGCCCGCAGGGCTGTGCGCGACATCGCCGTCGAACTGGTCAAGCTGTACTCCGCGCGGATGGCCAGCAAGGGTCACGCGTTCGGCCCGGACACCCCCTGGCAGCGGGAGCTCGAGGAGGCGTTCCCGTTCGCCGAGACCCCCGACCAGCTCACCACCATCGAGGAGGTCAAGGCCGACATGGAACGGCCCATCCCGATGGACCGGCTGCTCTCCGGCGACGTCGGCTTCGGCAAGACCGAGGTCGCCGTGCGCGCCGCGTTCAAGGCCATCCAGGACGGCAAGCAGGTGGCCATGCTCGTGCCCACCACCCTGCTGGTGCGCCAGCACATGGAGACCTTCCAGGAACGCTTCGCCGGCTTCCCGATCCACCTGCGCGCGCTCAGCCGGTTCCAGACCGACAAGGAATCCCGCGAGACCGTGGCCGGCATGCTCGACGGCACCGTCGACATGGTCATCGGCACGCACCGGCTGCTCTCCGAGAACACCATCTTCAAAGACCTCGGCCTGGTCATCATCGACGAGGAACAGCGCTTCGGTGTGGAGCACAAGGATGCGCTGAAGAAGCTCAAGACCAACGTCGACATCCTCGCCATGAGCGCGACGCCCATCCCGCGCACCCTGGAGATGGCCGTCACGGGCATTCGGGAGATGTCGACCCTGGCCACCCCGCCGGAGGACCGGCACCCGATCCTCACCTTCGTCGGCCCGTACTCGGACCGCCAGGTGGCCGCCGCCATCCGCCGGGAACTGCTGCGCGAGGGCCAGATCTTCTTCGTGCACAACCGGGTGTCCAGCATCAACCGGGTGGCCGCGCAGCTGGCCGAGCTGGTGCCGGAGGCCCGGGTGGCCGTGGCGCATGGCCAGCTGCCGGAGGCGCAGCTGGAGCAGGTGGTGGTGGATTTCTGGGAGAACAAGTTCGACATCCTGGTCTCCACGACCATCATCGAGACCGGCCTGGACATCGCCAACGCGAACACCATCATCATCGACCGGGCCGACAAATACGGCCTCAGCCAGCTGCACCAGCTGCGCGGCCGGGTCGGCCGTGCCCGGGAGCGGGCCTACGCCTACTTCCTCTACGACGAGAACAAGCCGCTCAGCGAGATCGCGCACGACCGGCTGGCCACCATCGCGGCCAACAACGAACTCGGCGCGGGCATGCAGGTGGCGTTGAAGGACCTCGAGATCCGCGGTGCGGGCAACCTGCTCGGCGGCGAGCAGGCCGGCCACATCGCCGGGGTGGGCTTCGACCTGTACCTGCGCATGATCGGCGAGGCCGTGTCGACCTTCCGCGGCGACGTGGCCGAGGGCCAGACCGAGCTGCGGCTCGAACTGCCCGTCGACGCGCACATCCCCGAGGAATACGTCGACAGCGAGCGGCTGCGCCTGGAGGCATACCAGAAGCTCTCCGGCGCCAGCGGGCTCGCCGCCGCCGACGACCAGATCGGCCTGGTGCTCGAGGAACTCACCGACCGGTACGGCGAACCTCCCGAGGCGGTCACCAACCTCATCGCCGTGTCCAGGCTGCGCCGGCACGCGCAGCAGGCCGGCCTCGGCGAGGTCGTCGCGATGGGCTCCAACCTGCGTGTGGCGCCGGTGGACCTGGCCGACTCGATGCAGGTGCGGGTGCAGCGGATGTACCCTGGCGCCAAGTACTCGGCCGCCGCCGGGTCGATGATCGTGCCGCTGCCGCGCCTGAACGGCGAGCCGCTGGCCGATGCCGCGCTTATCGCGTGGACGGGTGCGCTGCTGGATGCAGTGTTTCCGCGGCCCGTCGATACTGCCGTGCCCGCACACTGACCACCACCGCGGAGACGAGGATGGCGACCCCCGAGCCGAGCAACACGGCGAGGGTCGCTTCGTCGACCACCTCGACGCTGCCGGCGAAGGCGAGCGCGCCCATCAGCAGCGACACTGTGAAGCCGATGCCGCCCAGGCACGCGACCATCACGATGTCGGCCAGCTTGAGCCCCGCCTTGGACCCGCTGGGCCGCCGGGAGATCAGGCTGCCGAGGCTGCCGGCGAGGGTGATGCCGATCAGCTTGCCGACCGGCAGCGCCACCAGGATGCCCCAGAACGCCGGGCTGAGCTGGCCCAGGCTCACCTGGGGGATGGCCACGAGCGCGGCGGAGAAGGCGAACAGCGGCAGAATAACGGCGTTCGAATAGGGCTCCAGGATGTGGTGGGTACGGCCGGCGGGAATGCGCGCCATCACCAGCCCGAGGATCACTCCGGCGATGGTGGCGTGCACACCGGAGAGGTAGGTGAAGTACCAGGTGGCCACGCCGAGCACCGTGAGGATCACCACGATCGGCCAGGTCGGTTTGCGGCCGAGCACCCACGCGGCACGCGGTTTGAGCAGCCGGCTGGTCACGCCGAACAGGGTCGCGGTGATCGCGGCGAAGCCGATGTACTGCAGCTGCGGGTCCTGGGTGAAGAAGAACGCGATGATCAGGATCGCCACGAGGTCGTCGAGCACCGCCAGGGCCAGCAGGAACACCCGCACCCGGGTGGGGATGCCGCGGCCGAACACGGCCAGGACGCCCAGGGCGAAGGCGATGTCGGTCGCCGTCGGCACCGGCCAGCCCGCGGCGAGCCCCGAGCCCCGGGTGATCAGCAGGTAGACGCCGGCCGGCACCACCACGCCGCCGAGGGCCGCGAGCGCCGGCAGGGCGGCCTTGCCGATGCTGTTGAGATCGCCGATCACCAGCTCGCGTTTGAGTTCGATGGCGATCAGGAAGAAGAACACGGCCAGCAGGCCGTCGCTGATCCAGTGCTTGGCCGACAGGTCGAGCCCGAAGATCCCGGTGGGCAGGTGTTCGTTGGCGGCCGCGATCAACGCGGGCCCGAACGCGAGATTCGCGGCGAGAAGACCGAGGACTCCGGCCAGCAGGAGGAAACCGGCGGCGTAGCGCTCGGAGCGGATGAAAGTCATGTGGTGTCCTGTCACCCCGGGTCGCCCGGGGTCGGTGGGAAGTCGAGAGCGAAACGCTTCGCCCGCCGACCAGACTTCCCGGCACACCTGTGACCAGCTTACCCGGGCCGCCTACGATGGAGTGTGACCGATTCCGCCCAGCCCCTGCCGCCCACCGCCCCGACCAGCAACCTCGAGGCGCTCGTCGAGACCGTCGCCCGGCTGCGCGCGCCCGGCGGCTGCCCCTGGGACGCGGAGCAGACCCACGAGTCGCTCGTGCAGTACCTCACCGAAGAGACCCACGAGCTGATCGAGGCCATCGAGAGCGGCAGCAGCGACGACCTGCTCGAGGAGCTCGGCGACGTGCTCTACCAGGTGGTCTTCCACGCGTCGATCGCGGCCGAGACCCCTGGTGAGGGCTTCGACATCCAGGATGTTGCGGCGCGGATGACCCGGAAGATGGTCGGCCGGCATCCGCATGTCTTCGGCGACGCGGGCCGGCAGAGCCTGGACGAGGTCGTGGCCGGCTGGGACGACGTGAAGGCGGCCGAGAAGCCGCACCGCACCAGCGTGCTCGACGGCATCCCGCAGGGCATGCCCGCCCTGGCGCTGGCCGACAAGGTGATCGGGCGCGCCCAGAAGATCGGCCTGCTCGAAACCGATCCGCCTGCCCTGCTGCCCATCGACAGCGAGGCCGAGCTCGGCCCGATCCTGCTGGCCATCGTGTCGGCGGCCAAGTCCCAGGGGCTGGACTCCGAACGGGCGCTGCGCACGGCCCTGCGGGACCTGCAGGACGAGATCCGCAGCGCTGAGCAGGAGAGCGCCGGCGGGGACGGCACCGATCCGGCCGACGCCGGCATCATCGCGTTCCCCACCGCATAGCGGCACGGAGCGCGGCCCGGTAACGTCGCAGCATGACCGAAACAACCTTCAACGCGCTTCTCACCCAGCAAATCGGCCACGAGTTCGCCGCGTCCCAGCAGTACATCGCCATCGCCACCTGGTTCGACAGCCAGGACCTGCCCCAGCTGGCAGCGCACTTCTACCGCCAGTCGGTCGAAGAGCGCAACCACGCGATGATGCTCGTGCAGTACCGCCTCGACCGCGGCCTGGAGGTCGTGATCCCCGGCATCCCCGCCGTGATCAACGGCTTCGCGAACATCGTCGAACCCATCGCCCTCGCCCTCGCTCAGGAGCAGCAGGTCACCGGCCAGATCGAGGCGCTCTTCAAGGCCGCCCGCACCGACGGCGACGCCCTCGGTGAGCAGGCCATGCTCTGGTTCCTCAAGGAGCAGGTGGAGGAGGTCGCCTCGATGTCGACGCTGCTCACCATCGCCAAGCGCGCCAAGGACAACCTCTTCGACATCGAGAACTTCATCGCCCGCGAGCAGGTCGGCGACGCCGGCGGTGACACCGACGCCCCCGGCGCGGCCGGCGGTGCCATCTAACCGCGCTAACTGGTCCCGGTGCGGACAATTGCACCCGGCGCACCGGGACCTATTGTCCGCACGGGGACCAGTTGCGGCCAGGGGAGCAGCGGCGGACCTGACAGAATTGGGGCATGGCAACAGCAGTGACCCCTCCCCGCGGCATGCGCGATTTCCTCCCGGCCGACAAGGCCACCCGCGAGAGGGCGCTGGGCATCATCCGCTCCAGCTTCGCTGCGCACGGCTTCGACGAGATCGAAACGCCGGTCATGGAGGACACCGCCCGGCTGCACTCCGGCCTCGGCGGCGACAACGAGAAGCTCGGCTTCGCCGTGCTCAAGCGCGGCATCGGCCCGGCCGACCTGGTGGCCGCCGCCGACGCCGACGACCTGCTCTCGCTCGCCGACCTGGGCCTGCGCTTCGACCTCACGGTGCCGCTGGCCCGGTTCTACGCCAGCCACCGCGCCGAACTGCCCACCGTGTTCCGCTCCATCCAGATCGCCCCGGTCTGGCGAGCCGAACGCCCGCAGAAGGGCCGCTACCGCCAGTTCGTGCAGTGCGACATCGACATCATCGGTGAGGCGGGCCCGCTCGCCGAGATCGAACTGATCACCGCCACCGTCGCGGCCCTGGACAACCTGGGACTGTCCGGGTGCTCGATCCGGATCAACGACCGACGCATCCTGAGCACCATGCTCGCCACCTGGGGAGTGGCCGAGAGCCTCACCGAACGCGCCCTGATCACCCTCGACAAGCTCGACAAGATCGGCGTCGACGGTGTCGTGGCCGAACTCGCCCAGCTCGGCATCAACACCACGGGCCTGGCCGCCACCCTCGCGGGCTTCGCCGACGCCGGCTGGCCCGACCCCGCGGATGCGCCGGCCTGGCTCGACGCCGCGGCCTACGCCGACCTTCTCTCCCTGCGTGCCGCGCTGCCCGGCGCAGCGCTCGAGTTCGACCCCACCCTGGTGCGGGGGATGGGCTACTACACCGGCACCATCTTCGAGATCAAGCACCCCGACCTGGGCTATTCGCTCGGCGGCGGCGGCCGGTACGACGGCATGATCGGCCGGTTCCTCGGCACCGACGTGCCCGCCTGCGGCTTCTCCATCGGCTTCGAGCGCATCGTCGACCTGCTCGACGGCTCCGCCGGAGAGACCGAATCCGCCGTCGTGCTGGTGCACGAGAAGGATGCCGACCCGGCCGCGCTCGTCGCCCTCAAGGCCGCCCTGGTCGCCGACGGCCTCCGCGTGCGGCTGGAGAAGCGCACGAAGAACCTCAAGGCGCTGCTGGAACGGGCCGGCGCCGCCGGCTACGGCCGGTTCGCCTTCGTGACCGCCGACACCGTCGATCCGGCCGGCCTGATCTTCAAGCCGCTCGCCGACTGAACGCGAGGGGACTCGGCGGTGAACGGGACTTCAGTCCTGAGCACGCCGCCGTGCCGGTCACTAGACTGTTCTTCGGACTGGAACACAGCGGCGTCTTCCTCAAAATCCACACGGACTTAGAATCCAAAATCGATAGACAGACAGACACAGGAGATAGTTGTGGCTCTTATTGACGCAGTTGTTGCACGCGAAATCCTCGACTCTCGGGGCAACCCGACCGTCGAGGTCGAGGTTTTGCTCGAGGACGGCACGCTGAGCCGTGCCGCCGTACCCTCAGGAGCCTCGACCGGCGCCTTCGAAGCCTACGAGCTGCACGACGGTGACAAGAAGCGTTACCTCGGAAAGGGCGTCCTCAAGGCCGTCGGCTCCGTCACCGACGAGCTCGGCCCGGCCGTCGAAGACCTCGACGCCGCTGACCAGCGCATCATCGACATGGTCCTCAACGAGACCGACGGCACCGTCAACAAGGAGCGCGTCGGCGCCAACGCCATCCTCGGCGTGAGCCTGGCCGTGGCCAAGGCCGCCGCCAGCTCGGCCGACCTGCCCCTCTTCCGCTACCTCGGCGGCCCGAACGCGCACACCCTGCCCGTTCCGATGATGAACATCATCAACGGTGGCTCGCACGCCGACAACGACGTCGACATCCAGGAATTCATGGTTGTCCCGCTCGGCGCCCCGACCTTCAGCGAGGGCCTGCGCTGGGGCGTTGAGGTCTACCACGCCCTCAAGGGCCTGCTGAAGAGCAAGGGCCTCGCGACCGGCCTCGGCGACGAGGGTGGCTTCGCCCCCAACCTGCCCAGCAACCGTGCGGCGCTCGACCTCATCGTCGAAGCCATCACCCTGGCCGGCTACACGCCCGGCACCGACATCGGCCTGGCACTGGACTGCGCCGCCACCGAGTTCTTCAAGGACGGCGTCTACCACTTCGAGGGCAAGGAACTGACCTCCACCGAGATCGTCGCGTACTACGCCGAGCTCCTCGAGGCCTACCCGCTCGTCTCCATCGAAGACCCGCTGGAAGAAGAGGACTGGGAAGGCTACGTCCACCTCACCGCCCAGCTCGGCGACAAGGTGCAGATCGTCGGAGACGACCTGTTCGTCACCAACCCGATCCGCCTGGCCAAGGGCCTGGAGATCAAGGCTGCCAACTCGATCCTGATCAAGGTCAACCAGATCGGCACCCTGACCGAGACGATGGACGCCGTCGCCCTCGCCCAGCGCGCCGGCTACACGACCGTCATCTCGCACCGCTCCGGTGAGACCGAAGACACCTTCATCGCCGACCTCGCCGTCGCCACGGATGCCGGCCAGATCAAGACCGGTGCCCCGGCCCGCAGCGAGCGCGTTGCCAAGTACAACCAGCTCCTGCGCATCGAAGAAGAGCTCGGCGAGGCCGCGGTCTACGCCGGCCGTTCCGCGTTCCCGCGCTTCAAGGGCTAATCACCTCTGAGCTACACGGGCTCCCCGCCTCCGGACATCGTCCGGGGCGGGGAGCTTTTTCTATCGGGGGGAGTGACGGCTTGGCTGCGGGTTTGCTCAGGATTCTCCGAGTCGGCCCGTGGCGAACGGTGCGGGCCGAAAGATCTGGCACTCTAGAACCGGGGCCATTTTGTGTGCCCCGTGAGCAGCCGGACAACCGGGCAGCCACACCACCGAGCACCGGACGGGAGCCACCGTGACCTTCACTGGTTCAGGGATGACCCCGCCGCGCCCACCCAAACCGCGCCGGTCCGAACCCAGCCGCCGCGAACCGCGCCGGTCGGAAACGCCCCGCCCGACGGAGAAGCGGGCCGTGAAGCTCGCCGACGACACCGCGGTGCGCAACTGGCTGCGGGGCCTGCGGCTGAGCGGTTTCTCCTTCGTGATGATGGGCATCCTGGTGCTCGCGGTCGTGGTCCTCGCGCCCAGCGTGCGCACCTACGCCGAGCAACGCCAGCAGATCGACGAGCTCAGCAACACCGTCGCGGCGCAGCAGGACTCGGTCGACGACCTCAAGGCCGAACGTGAACGCTGGAACGACCGCACCTTCGTGACCACCCAGGCGCGCGACCGGCTCTCCTACGTGCTGCCCGGGGACATCAGCTTCCTGGTGATCAACGACACCGGGGCCAGCGTCGACGGCGCCGCAGACACCGCACCGATCAGCACCGCCATCCAGGACACCGACGTCGACTGGGTCGACTCCGTCTTTCGCTCGGTGATGACCGCCGGACTGGCCCCACAGGAGGCAGCACAATGACCCGACCGCCCTTCGACCCCGCCTCCGAGGCCGACATCGCAACCGTCTCCGCGCAGCTCGGCCGGCCGGCCCGCAACGTGATCGGCATCGCCGCGCGCTGTGTCTGCGGCGCCCCCACCGTGGTGGCCACGGCGCCGCGGCTGGAGGACGGCACCCCGTTCCCCACCCTGTACTACCTGTCCCACCCTGCCGCGACGGCCGCGCTGTCGTTCCTCGAGGCCACCCAGGTGATGAACGAGTACAACCAGATGCTCGCCGACGACGAAGACCTGCGCGCGCACTACCGGTCAGCGCACGAGAGCTTCCTGGCCGACCGCGAGATGATCGGAGTGGTCCCCGAACTCGCCGGAGTGTCCTCCGGGGGGATGCCGGTGCGGGTGAAGTGCCTGCACGCCCTGGCCGCCCACGCCCTGGCGGCCGGACCCGGTGTCAACCCGATCGGCGACCTCGCCCTGCTGCGAGCAGCCTGGTCACCCCAGGTGTGCGAATGCCTGGACTACGCTCCGCCGGCGGACCCGCCGGCCCACGCGTGACGGGCGCTTGGCGCCGCACCCTCACCGGCGTCGCGATCACCCTCGCGGCGGCCGTCGCCGTCGTCGGCGTCGTCGGTGACGCCCCCGTCGCCCGCGCCGACCAGGTGCGCGACCTCGAATACTGGCTGAACGACTACGGCTTCAGCCAGGCCTGGAACACCACCAGGGGAGGCGGCGTGACGGTCGCCGTGATCGACACCGGCGTCGACGGCAGCATCACCGAGCTCAGCGGTGCCGTCGTCGGCGGCACCGACGTCTCCGGCGTCGGGTCGTCCAACGGGCAGACGCCCGTCGGTGACGACAACGAACACGGCACCCTGGTGGCCTCGCTCCTCGCCGGCCGCGGCACGCCCACCGGCGGCGGCCTGATCGGCGTGGCACCCGAAGCGTCGATCCTCGCCGTGTCCGTGGCGTTCGGCACCAGCGATGCGGTCCTCAGCAACGACGACCAGATCGCCGCGGGCATCCGCTGGGCCGTCGACAACGGTGCCGACGTGATCAACATGTCCCTCACCCGCAACACCCTCGACTGGCCGACCAGCTGGGATGACGCGTTCCTGTACGCGTTCGAGCACGACGTCGTGGTCGTCGCGGCGGCCGGCAACCGAGGCAGTGGAACCACCGAGGTGGGCGCGCCCGCCACCATCCCCGGCGTGCTCACCGTCGCCGGCGTCGACCAGTCCAAGGAAGCCAGCTTCGACGCCTCCTCCCAGGGCATCACGATTGCCGTCGCCGCACCCAGCGAGAAACTCGTCGGCGTCGCACCCGGCGGCGGCTACATGGAGTGGTACGGCACGAGCGCGGCCGCGCCGATCGTCTCGGGCCTGGTCGCCCTGGTGCGCTCCGCCTACCCCAAGCTGGATGCCGCCGAGGTGATCAACCGGGTGATCGAGACCGCGAACCCCAACGGGCACACCGTGCCGAGCCCGATCTACGGCAACGGCCTGATCGACGCGGCCGCGGCGGTCTCGGCGTACGTGCCGAAGTCGACCTCCGCCACGCCCACCGAGCTGCTCCAGGAATGGATCACGCTGCACCGCCGGGCCGACGCCGCACCGCTGACCCCCACCACGCCGAGCACCGCGGCTCCCGTGGTTCCGGACGCCGACCCGCCCCTGCCGCAGCAGAACACCGCTGCCGGCTGGCTGCCGACCCCGCTGACTCTGACCTATGTGAGCGTGCCGCTCGCCCTGCTGGTTGGGTTTGGTATCCTAGTAACGCTGTTCGGCATTGGGGCCACGCGGCATTTCAAGCGAATTCGTTCCAAGCTCTAAAATTTCGCGTATCCAATCCCTGTAGGAGGCCTTCTAATCGTGCCCAAAATTCTCATCGTCGGTGGCGGCTACGCGGGGTTCTATACCGCCTGGAAGCTTGAGAAGTGGTTGCGACCCGGCGAGGCCGAGGTCACCATGGTCGATCCGCTGCCGTACATGACGTACCAGCCGTTCCTCCCCGAAGTCGCCGCCGGATCCATCGACCCGCGTCACTCCGTTGTGGCGCACCGTCGCCACCTCAAGAAGACCAATGTGCTCACCGCGAAGGTCACCAACGTGAACCACGCGGAGAAGAAGGCCACCATCACGCCGCCGGTCGGCGAGCCGTGGGTGTTCGACTACGACATCGTCGTGGTCACCGCCGGTGCCGTCTCGCGCACGTTCCCGATCCCCGGGGTCGCGGACCAGGCCATCGGCCTGAAGACCATCGAGGAAGCCGTCGCGATCCGCGACAAGGTCCTCACCAACTTCGACAAGGCCGCTCAGCTGCCTGCCGGCCCCGAGCGCGACCGCCTGCTGACCTTCGTGGTCATCGGTGGCGGCTTCGCCGGCATCGAGGTCTTCGCCGAGCTGCGCTCCTTCGCCAGCTCGCTGCTGACCAAGTACCCGCAGATCGCCTTCGAGGACACCCACTTCCACCTCATCGAGGCGATGGGCCGCATCATGCCCGAGGTGTCCGAATCGACCGCGCTCTGGGTCATCAAGAACCTCGCCGAGCGTGGCGCAGAGGTGCACCTGAACACTCAGCTCACCTCCGCCGTCGACGGCAAGATCGAACTCTCCACCGGTGAGTCCTTCGAGACCGACCTGATTGTCTGGACCGCCGGCGTGATGGCGAACCCCGGCATCGTGCGCAACACCGACCTGCCGGTCGAGGAGCGCGGGCGTCTGCGCGTGCGTCCCGACCTGCGCGTGGGCACCGAGGACGAGATCGTCGTCGACGCCTGGGCCGCCGGTGACATCACCGCGGTACCCGACCTCTCCGGCGGCGGCGTCGGCGGCTTCTGCGTGCCGAACGCCCAGCACGCCGTGCGCCAGGGCAAGCTCATGGCCAAGAACATCGTCGCGGTCCTCCGCGGCGAGGGCACGGCCGAGTACAACCACAAGAACCTCGGAGCCGTCGCCGGTCTCGGTGTCGGCGTCGGTGCGTTCCAGTCCGGCAACTTCGCGCTCAAGGGCTTCCCGGCCTGGGTCGCCCACCGTGGCTACCACGGCCTGGCGATGCCGAGCTGGGAGCGCAAGATCCGCGTTGTCGGCGGCTGGGTGCTGAACTTCTTCCTCGGTCGCGACATCGTGTCGCTCGAGGCCGTGCAGACGCCTCGCGCCGTGTTCGAAGAGTTCGCGTCCCGCCCCAAGCCGCCGGCAGCAGCACCCGCTGCAGCCCCGGCCGCGGCCGTCAAGGCCCCGCGCGCACCGCGCAAGGCCCCGGTGAAGAAGCCTGTCGCCGAGGTCGCCGCTGCCGAAGCCGGCACGGAGACCGTCGCAGCACCGTAAGGTCACCGGTGGATGCCGCACGCGAGTGCGGCATCCACTCGTGATGCCCGGCTAGTCCGGGCGTGCCCCCGTAGCCCAACCGGCAGAGGCAGGCGACTTAAAATCGTCACAGTCTGGGTTCGAATCCCAGCGGGGGCACCAGTAGAGAAACGTCAGCGCAGCGCCGGTTGCACGAACCGTTGCCACGCCCAGGCGGCCACGCTCACGACGGCGAAGCCGGCCGCGACCACCCAGAGCAGCACCACGGTGCCGCTGCCTGTCCACCGCGGCAGCATC
>Ga0247803_1000406_pt1 | contig 23644 bp, 23 predicted proteins | sample UWRJL014104B1_FD_180928 | JGI IMG/M metagenome (GOLD analysis project Ga0247803, IMG submission 180928) | Plant litter microbial communities from Arlington Agricultural Research Station in Wisconsin, United States - UWRJ-L014-104B-1 | ecosystem: Environmental > Terrestrial > Plant litter >...
TTCGGCCTCATCGACGCACTGCTCTCCCCCGCCGCACCCGCCACGGCGGCGCCCGGGCCGGTCGCCGGGCCGACCGAGCTCACCGTCGCCTACGACGCGCTCGACAGTGTGACGCTGGCCTGGGGACCGGCGCCGGTCGACGCGGTCGGGTTCGCGCTCAGCTACACAGACACCGCGGGGGACGAGACCACCATCGCGCTCGCGCTCGCGGATCGCAGCATCCGACTCACCGACATCGGCTACGGGTCAGCCCCGGCCGGGCTTCGCACTCGGTTCGCCGACGGTTCCGTCAGCGAGCCCTCGCTGATCGACGTGCTGCGCGGCAGCGTCGCCAACCTCGCCTCCGCAATCGACCGGATCGAACAGGAGACCGAGACGACCCTCACCGAGACGGTCACCCTGAGCTCTCGCACGCGTCTCGCCGCGGCGATCGGCGCCGCGCGGGATCTCGTCGCCGGTGGCGCGACGTCCGACCAGGTGCTGGCGGCGGCCACCGCGGTGACCGACGCCGCGGCCGACCTCGTCGACTACCGGGTCGTGCTGAAGTACATCGCCGATTTCGAGGCTCGGGATGTCTCGGCCTTCACTCCCGGCTCGCAGGCGAGATTCGCGGCCGCACTCGACGCCGCTCGCCAGCTGGTGGCGGTCGCCGCCACCGACCCTGCCGCCGCCGTCACCTGGGTGCAGATCGAGACGACGGTCAACGAGCTGAGCTACGCGTTCTTCTCGGCGCTGGCCGCCCCCGACGAGCTCGCCGCGCTTCTCGCCGAGGCGCGCGCGGTCGTCGACGGACCGCTCGCCGAGGAGGTCACTGGCTTCAGCGCGCGCGGGATCCGCACGGCGATCGCCGCCGCCGATGCCGCCATCGCCGACGTCGACCCGACCGTCGACGCGCTCGACGCCGCCGTGGAATCTCTGCGGTCGGCCCTCGCGGCCACGGTCGCCCGCCCGTCGGCGCTGCGCGCGGCGTTCGCGGCATTCGCCGAACTGGGCCTCGACGGTTCGGAGTTCAGCGGAGCGAGCGCCCGCGACATCGCCGCCGCTCACACGGCCGCCGTCGCCGCCGACGACGCCGACACCCGGATCGCCGACCTCTCCGCAGCGGGTTCGACGCTGTCCGCCGCGATTGCAGCGGCGGTGCGCGTCGACACCCTCCGCGACGCGATCGCCGAGGACGACGCGTCGCTCCTCATCCCCCTCGACTACACCTCCGCAAGCTGGACGGTCTTCGCTCGCGCCTTCCAGACATCCGTCGACCTGCTCGCCCAGGCCACCGCCCTCGACGCCGCACCGATCACCGCCGCGCGGCTCTCCGGCCAGGCGGACAGCCTGCACGAAGCTCGGCTCGCACTGGTCAAGCCGACCCCGTTCGCCAGCTCGGGAATCACCGTCGGCGGACCGGTCCGGCCTGCCGGAGGCGCCCCGCTTCCGCCCGGCCTCTACCTGCAGGTGATCGACGGCATGATCTCGCTCAGCAACGTGGGCGGCAGCCTGAACTTCTCGGCCGGGCAGTTCGGATACATCCCCCGCGCATCCCAGCCGCCGGTCATCGTTCCGGTGAATCCGAACCTGCCCTTTACCCCGCCGCCCACGTTCACGGCCCCGTCGACCACGATCACCGCGCCGTCGGCCAGCAGCGTCGACTGCGAGGTCCGTCGCGTCGCATTCGCCGCCCCGGACGCCGTCGCGACCGACGAGGCGGCCGCCGGGCACCCCGTCGACGCATCGTCGGCGATCCCGGTCGCCGCCACGAGCCCGACCGACTCGGTGACCCGGCCCCCGAAGACGTACTGCAACAGGATGGCCGCGAGCGGAGCGCGGATGGCGTCGCTCTTCGCCGTCACTGCCGCCGCCGCCGCTCCGGCGTACCAGATCGTCTCGGTGCTGCCCGCGACGAGCCACCCGAGCGGCAACGCGCGGGTCTCGTTCGCCCTGCCCGCCGACGCCGACGGAGGCGACCTGTTCCTCCAGTACACCTACAACGGTGTCTACGTCGAGACGGTCGCTGCGGTGAAGGTCACGCAGGCAATCGGCACTCCCGTGACCGGCAACCCCACCACTGGTACTCCGGTGACCGGCACTCCCGTGACCGGCGTGCCCGCAGTCGGCACGCCCTCGACCGGCACCGCATCGGCCGGCGCGCCCACGCTCACGCTCACCGCGGTCGCCGCTGGGGCCGTTGCTGCGTCGAGCCGGCCGGCCGGCACTTCACCGCCGCGTCTCGCCGCGACCGGCACCGACTCGGGGCCGCTCGCCGGCGCCGCGCTGCTGCTCGTGCTCCTCGGCCTCGCGTTGTGGGTTGCCCCGTCGGCCCGCCGCGGGCGTCGCTCGGCCTGAGCCGCGCACTCGGCGGGCCGACACCCGGCCGGCTACACGTGGTGCTTGCGCTCGAGCGCTGCTCCCTCGACGTCGACGTTCGGCAGTATGCGGTCGAGCCAGCGGGGCAGCCACCAGGCGGATGTGCCGAGCAGGTGCATCAGGGCCGGCATAAGCAGCATCCGCACGATGAACGCGTCGATGAGCACACCGAACGCGAGACCGAAGCCGATGGCCCGGATGATGGTCGCGTCGGAGAACACGAACCCGCCGAACACGGCGACCATGATGAGGCCGGCCGCGGTGACCACCGCTCGTCCCGCCTTGACGCCCTGCATCACCGCGAGGCGTGCGGGCGCGCCGTGCACGTACGCCTCGCGCATGCCGGAGGCGAGGAACAACTGGTAGTCCATCGCGAGACCGAACAGGATGCCGGTGAGGATCACCGGCAGGAAGCTGAGGATCGGCCCCGTGCTGTGCAGCCCGAAGACCTGCGCGAACCAGCCCCACTGGAACACCGCGACGGTGGCTCCGAAGGTGGCGAACAGCGACAGGATGAACCCGCCGGTGGCGATCAGCGGCACCAGGATCGAGCGGAAGACCAGGATCATGATGAGCAGCGACAGCCCCACGACGACCAGCAGGTAGAGCGGCAGCACGTTCTGCAGGCTCTCCGAGATGTCGATGTTGATCGCCGCCTGGCCGGCGACGCCGAGGGCGATTCCGCTCTCGATCGCGGGCAGGTCGCGCAGGTCGCGCACGAGTTGCTCGGTCGAGACGCTGTTCGGGCCATCGGCGGGAATGACCTGGAACGCGGTCAGCCGGTTGTCGTCGGAGACGGCGATCGGCGCGATCGCGGTGACGTCGTCGTTGTCGGCGATCGCCTGCGCGACGAGCACCTGCTTCTCGAGCACCTCGTCGTCGGTGAGCCCCTCGGGGAGGGTGGCCGTGACCAGCAGGGTGCCGTTGGCGCCGGCGCCGAACTCCGACTCGGTGAGCGAGAAGGCGCGGTACGAGGCCGAGTCGGCGGGTTCGGATGAACCGTCGGGGAGACCCAGTCGCATCGACAGTGACGGGATGGCTATTGTCAGCAGAGCCGCGACGGTGACCAGCAGGGTCACGACGGCGCGGAGCGTCGACATCGCCCGCACCTCCTTGCGCTGAACGGGCACAGCCGGGCTGATCCGTGCGCGGGCGCGGCGGCCGAGCACGCGTTCGCCGAGCAGACCGAGCAGGGCGGGAGTCAGGGTGATCGCGATGAGCACGGCGACGGCGACGCAGACCGCGCCGACGGTGCCCATCAGGCCGAGGAACGGAACCCCGGTGATGTTGAGCGCCAGCAGCGCGACCACGACGGTCGCCCCGGCGAAGACCACGGCGTTGCCGGCCGTGCCGTTGGCCAGTCCGATGGACTCGCGCACCTCGGCGCCCTGCATGAGCTGCTTCCGGTGCCGGTTGATGATGAACAGGGAGTAGTCGATGCCGACGGCGAGGCCCAGCATGACGCCGAGCACGGGGGTGACCGACACCATCTGAACGAGTCCGGAGAACGACAGCGAGCCGACGACGCCGATGGCGACACCGACCAGGGCCGTGACGATCGGGAGGGCCGCGGCCAGGAGGGATCCGAGCATCACGATCAGCACGATCGCGGCGACGGCGAGCCCCACGACCTCGCCGACGCCGAAGACCTCGGGAACGCCCTGGGCGATATCGGTGGAGAAAGCTACCTCGACGCCGTCGATCTCGTCTGCCTCGAAGTAGTCGATCACGGCCTGCTTCGACTCTTCCTGCAGGTCGAGGCGGGGCTCGGAGAACGCGATGTTGACGAACGCTGTCGACCCGTCGTCGGAGACGAAGCGAATGCCGTCGGAGAGGGCGAGGAGCTCGGCGCCGAGCTCGAGCTTCGTGCTCTGCTGCTCGAGCTCGTCGAGCGACGCGGTGAGCTGGGCCTGCTGCGCCTCGAGCTGCGCGCGCTGGGGGGCGACCTGCGCGGCGCCGAACTGCGCTTCCGCGGCGTCGAGCTGCGCGAGTCCCGCGTCGAGCTGCGCCTGACCGGCATCCAGCTGGGCCCGGCCCGCGTCGAGCTGCGCCGCACCGTCGGTGACCTGGGCGGCCTGCTCGGCGCGCTGCTGCTCGGTCTCGAAGGGGTCGACGACCGCGGAGACGTCGGGCAGGTCGTCGGCGTCGGCGACGAGCGCGCTGATCTCGTCGCGCTGCTCGGCGGTCAGCCCCGATCCGTCGGTCGATGAGAAGACCACGGTTCCCGAGGCGCCGCTGAACTCGGGCAGTTTCTTCTGCAGCTCGTCGGTCACCGCTCCGGATGCCGTGCCGGGGATGTCGAAGCTCGACGACAGGCCCTTGAACCCGACGAGGAATCCGCCGACGGCGACGGCGAGCACCACGAGCCACGCGACGATGACCACGCCCGCTCGTCTCGACGCGAACTTACCCAGGCGATACAGCAACTCGGCCAATGTGATTCCTCTCGACGACCTCCTTTGATAATACGCGACGTCTCGTCTAGTCGAGAACTAGGATGTCTCTATGTCCGAGCACCGCCAAGGACCCGTGCGCAGCGAAGCGGCACGGGTCGCGATCCTTGAAGCGACCGCGCGCCTGTTCCAGATCCGCGGCTACGAGCACCTCACCATGGAGGGCATCGCCGCCGAGGCCGGCGTCGGCAAGCAGACCATCTACCGCTGGTGGCCGTCGCGAGCCGCCCTCGTCGCCGACTGCCTGCTCGAGGGCCGCCTGTTCTCCGAACGCTTCAACTTTCCGAACACGGGCGACCTCCGCACCGACCTGGTCTCCTGGCTGGGCAACGTCTTCGGCATCCTGGAGGAGCCGGCCGGAGAGCTGCTCTGGCGCTCGCTCATCGCGGCCGCGACCGAGAACGAGGCCGTGGGGCGCCGGCTCTACGAGAGCCTCGGGATCGGGTCATCCCTCGTGCCCCGCCTGCGCGCTGCGGTCGAGGCGTCCGACCTGCGCGCCGACGCCCCGGTCGAGGAGATCGGCGAGGCGCTGATGGGGGCGCTGATCCTACGGGCGCTCAGCCGGCTTCCGACGCAGCCGGGAAGCGCGGAGCGTCTCGTCGACGCCGTGCTCGGAGACTCTTCCCGCCGCTAGCGACGGCCCCCTAAACTGCCCGCATGAACGAGCCCGGCAGCATGAGGAACCTGCCCGCATGACGAGCGCCGGTGCTGCGGCCTCCGGCGCCGACCCCGAGCCGCCGACGCGGCTCGCGCTGCCCTTCACCGGCCGGTGGCTGACGCAGAACAGCCCGGCGCGGAGGGTCCCCAGCCACGGCACCGACCTGTGGGGCGAGCGGTATGCGATCGACTTCGTCGCCGTCGACCACCGTGGCCGCACCGCCGACCGAAGCGACTGGCGCACGCTGTTCGACACCGAGCCGCCGGAGCGCTTCTTCGCGTTCGGCCGGCCGATCTTCGCGCCGGCCGACGCGACCGTCGTCGTCGCGCACGACGGCGAGCCCGACCACGCCGCCAGGCGGTCGCAGCTCGCGCTCGTGCCGTACGTGCTCGGCCAGCGGGAGCGGTTGCGGCAGGGCATCGCGGCGATCGCGGGGAACCACGTGGTGATCGCGTTGGCCGACGGGGGCTTCGCCGCTCTCGTGCACCTGCGTCGCGGCTCGCTGCGCGTCTCCGCGGGAGACGCGGTGTCGACGGGGCAGCAGCTGGCCGAGTGCGGCAACTCGGGAAACTCCACGCAGCCCCACGTGCACGTGCAGGTCATGGACCGCGCCGAACCGTCGGGCGCCCGCGGCATTCCGATGGAGTTCGAAGGGTTCGACGAGTGGGTCGCGGGGGCGAGGCATCCGCTATTCGTACGCTCCGGGATGCCGGGCGAACGCAGCATCGTTGAGCCGCGCTAGCGCATGAAGGTCTAGCGGCGTTTCTTCGGCGCACGATCTGCGCCGTATGGGGCACCCGGGTCGCTATCTGGCCCCAATTGGCGCAGATCGTCTGGTGGCGGGCGGTCGGGCGCAGCGCCGTGGCCGCCCGTTGACGCCGCGCGGCCCAAGGTGCCACCGTGGTCGTACCGGATGCGCTACTGAGGAGCCGACATGAGCGACCCGTTCTCCAACCTCGAGAAGAAGACCGGACGTACGATGCCGCAGTGGTTCGAGGTGTTGTCGGCGACCGGGCTGGAAAAGCACACCGAGCTCGTCGACTACCTCAAGAACGAGCACTCGGTGAGCCACGGCTTCGCCAACGGGATCGCGCTTCAGTACCGGTCGCGCGCCGCGTCCGACGCCGACACCGACCTGGTCGAAGGACAGTACGCGGGGGCGAAGGCCGCGCTGCGTCCCGTCTACGAACGGCTGGTCGCCGCCGCATCCGCTCTCGGAGACGACGTCGAGATCGCGCCGAAGAAGACGGGAGTCTCGCTGCGACGATCGAAGCAGTTCGCCCTCGTCGAGGCGCCGAGCGCCCGCCGTGTGCAACTCGGTCTGCAGTTGCGGGAGCATCCCACGACCGACCGGCTGCTGGCCGGCAACGACATGTGCTCGCACCGAGTCAATCTCGCGAAAGTCGACGAAGTCGACGACGAGCTGCTCGGCTGGCTGCGGCTCGCCTACGAGCGCAACTGAGAAAGGCCGGGGGCGGCTCGCCGCCCCCGGCCCTCCCGCCGTCGGCTAGCCGGTGACGGCCGCGACCTCGTTCGGCGTCGCGGGCAGCTGAGCGGATGCGCCCACGGTTCCCGTCGCGATGTCGACCGCGAGGATCGAGTTCGTCGCGGGGTCGGTCACGTAGGCGGTGTCTCCCAGCACGACGAGCGCGGGGTGGGCGTCCTGCCACTCGGCCGGGCCCTCCCACGGGTCGATCACGGGGTACGAGGCGGTGATCGCACCGGTCTCGGCGTCGAGCACGTGCAGCGCACCGTCGGTGCCGAGCAGCAGCGTCTCGTCCGACGGTCCGCGGGCGACGCCGCGCCAGGTGTACGCGATTCCGGCAGGCAGGGTCACGATCGACGACGTCTTCGCGACGGTGTCGAGCAGCGTCAGCTGGGTGAGCTCGTAGCCCTCGGAGTCGGGGTTGCTGTTGTAGTCGCCGACGGCGATGCTCGACGTGTCGGTGACGTACTGGTTGCCGGTGCGTCCGTAGGCGTCGGGGGCGGCGATCTTGGTGAACTCCCCGTTGTCGTAGACGAGCACGCCGTCGCTGCAGCCGAAGACCACGATCTCGCCCGCGGTGGTTCCCTCGCCGTGCACCGAGGGGCACTCCTCGCTGCGGGCGGTCTCCTCGCCGTCGGCGTCGAGCACGCGCACGCCGGTGCGGGCGTCGGGGGTTCCGATGGTGGTCAGCAGGGTGCCGTCCTCGAGCACGATCGACACACCGTGGTGCGCCTCGGGCGAGCCGACGGTCTCGGTCTCGGGCAGCTCTCCGTCGACCTCGAGCAGGTCGGCGGTCTCGAACACCGTCGTGTCGCCGGTGCCGTCGGAGAACAGGATCGTCTTGTCGCCGTGACGCACGACGTGGCCGGGCGTCGGTGCGTCGAAGACGAGGTCGGTGAGCTCGGGCTCGGCGGCGAAGTGGTCACCGTCGGTGGAGGTCCACGCGCCGGTGTCGAGCACCTGGAAGCCCTCGGCGGTGGAGACGAGCACGTGTCGTCCGTCGCCGGCGGGGTTGACCCGGTTGAAGCCGGCCAGGTCGATGTCGGCCTCGAGGTCGAGGGTCGTCGCGTCGAGCACGAGCAGGCCGCCGTCGTAGGTGAGGGCGAGCCGCGGCTGGGCCGCGTCGACGGTGTTCGCTGCCGTGTCGCCCGCGGGTGCCGGACCTCCTGCGGAGGCGCAGGCGGTGAGGCCGAGGGCGGCGGTGGCGGCGAGCGCCAGGCCCATTACTGCCCTGTGGTGTCGCTGGATCATGTTTTCCTTTCTGGGGTGGAAGCCGGTCACGGTGACAGGCCGGTTGAGATCAGGCGCTCGTTGGAGCGCATCATCTCGAGGTAGGTCACGGCGCCCTCTCCGGGCGCAGACAGCGATTCGGTGAACAGCGCGACGACGTCGACGTCGATGTCCGCCTCGTCGGCGAGCACCTGCACGAGCCGGTCGGGCTGCGACGAGTCGGCGAAAATCGTGGCGACGCCCGCCTCCTCGATCGCCGAGGTGAGGTCGTCGAGGTCAGAGGCGCTGGGCGCCGCCAGGGTGGTGCCGCTCGGGATCACGGCCCCGATAACTCGGAAGTCGAACCGTTCGGCGAGGTAGCCGAAGACGTGGTGGTTCGTGACGAGCGCGCGCCGCTCGGCGGGGATCGCCGCGAAGGCCGTCGACATCTCGGCGTCGAGGTCGGCGAGTTCAGAGCGATAGGCGGCGGATGTCTGCGCGAGCTCGTCGGCGTCTATCCCGTCGATGGCGACCGCGAACTCGCGTTCGAGGCCGTCGACGACGTCGACCATGCGCTGCGGGTCGGTCCAGAAGTGCGGGTCGACGGTGCCCGCGGCGTCTCCGGCCGTGTACTCGAGCGGCTCGACGAGCTCCCCGGCCGCGACGATCGGAACGCCGTCGGCCCTGGCCGCATCCACGTGCCGCTCCAGTCCCTCCTCGAGTCCGAGCCCGTTCGAGACGACCACGTCGGCGTCGAGGATGAGCGCTGCCTCTTTCGGCGAGATCTCGAAGGAGTGCGGGTCGGCGCCCGGCGGCATCAGGGTGACGACGCGGGCCTGGTCGCCGACGACGCGTTCGACGACGTCGCCGAGGATGTTCGTGGTGACCACGACGAGGGGTCCGTCGTCTGCGGTTGTCGTCGAGCAGGCCGAGACGCCGACGCCGAGCGAGAGGGCGACCGCGACAGCGGTGATCCTGGAACGCGCGGTCATCGTCCCGTCTCCACCATCAGGGCGGCGCCGGGCACGTCGAGTGTGCGAGCCACCCGTGCGTCGTCGGCGTAGTCGATCTCGTAGACGACGCCGGCGGCGGGCGAGTTGACGTAGGCGCGGGAGATGTCGACCTCGACGGTGACTCCGGCCGCGAGCACGCCGTCGGCGATGTCGTGCGCAAGCAGCGGTTCGGTCTGGGCGAGGGGGCCGGCGGCCGAGAGCACGTGGAGCCGGCCGGATGCACCGATCGCGACGATCAGGTGGGCGTCGTCACCCACCGCGGTCGCCCGCAGCAGCGGCTCGGGGCTCGCGACGAGGGTGAGCGTTCGCGCCCGGGAGTCGAGCAGCCACGCACCGCGCTCCCCCGCGATAGCCGCGACGTCCGGACGGCCGGGGCGGCCCGCGAACGCGGTGGCCGCGTCGTCGGCCGGCGTGCCGTCCGGGTAGGCGACGGTCTCGAACGCGACGGCGCCCTCGCCGGTCTCGGTCGCGAGAACGACGCCATCCGCACAGGCCACAACGACGCCCACCCGGGTCGTCGCCGCTCCCCCGGCGCCGGGGCAGTCCGCGGTGGCGCCGGCGACGGGCTCCCCGTCGAGGTCGTACACCACGAGCGACGACGCACGACCGTCGCCCTCGGCCGCGACGCTGCCGACGAGGTGTCTGCCGATCGGCACGAGCACTCCGTCGTGCGGTGCGGTCTCGATGCGGGCGAGCTCGCTCTGCTCGCCGTGGGCCAGTACGTCGGTGTCGAGCACTATGCCGGTTCCGACGTCGCCGAACCAGACGGCGGTCGCGACCGTGCCGGCGGCCACACGGCCGGCTCCGGCGCCCCGGCCGCCCTCGACGTCGCCGACGACGCGCGGTTCGGCGAGGTAGTAGTGCGAGTGGTCGCCGTGCGGCACCGTCCAGGCGCCCGCATCGACGATGCGCACGCTGCCGCGCAGCGCGTTCGCGGTGTACACGAAACGCCCGTCGGTCGACAGCGATTCGGCGCCGGCGTCGGCGGTGAGCTCGGCCGTCTCGCCGGAGACGAGGTCGAACGTCGACAGCGTGCCCGCGCCGTCGAGGGTGGCCAGACGCAGCTGCGGCTCCTGCATCTCGCTCGCCCCCTCGACGTAGCCGTGACCGGGCGGGGCCGTCTCTTGGGGCGCGGTGGAGGAGCAGGCGGCGAGCGTCAGCAGCGTGGTGACGGCGACGGCCGCTGTAAGGGTTCTCATGCGGGGGTGGTCACTCTCTGGGTGGTCGGTGCGGGCGAGGAAGCGTGGGAGCGCGCCGTGCGGGTCGCTGCGGCGTGCACGACGGCGGATACCGCGGCGAGCGCCACCGAGCAGGCCGCGATGCTGGCTCCCGCGGCGGTCGAGGCGTGCCACGAGACGAGCAGGCCGACGGCGACGGCGGTGCAGCCGAAAGCGACGGCGAGCGCCATCGTGCCCGGGATGCGCCGGGTCCAGTGACCCGCCGCGACCGCCGGCGCGAGCAGCAGCCCCACCACGAGAAGGCTGCCGACGGCCTGGTACGACGCGACGACGACGAGCGTGACGAGGCCGACGAGAACCACCTGCGCGAGCCGCGGGCGGAGGCCGAGGGTGCGGGCCACACGCGGGTCGAAGGCTAGGGCGACGAACCGGCGGTGGAAGGCGGCGGCGACCGCCAGGGTGGCGGCGAGGGCCACGCCGAGGAAGACGAGGTCTGGCAAGCGGATGGCCAGCACGTCGCCGAAGAGGATCGCGGTGAGATCGGTGGCGAACGACCTGGAGCGCGACACGATGATCACGCCGATGCTCAGCATCGCCACGAAGAGCAGGCCGATCGAGGTGTCCTGGCTGATCCGGGCGCGGCGGGTGACGAGGCCGACGCCCGCGGTCATGATGGTGGCGCTGACGGCCGCGCCGAGCACGGGCGGCAGACCGAGCAGGGCCGCGGTCGCCACTCCGGGCAGCAGACCGTGCGCCATGGCCTCGCCGAGGAACGCCATGCCCCGGATGACCACCCAGGTGCCGACTACGCCGCACAACGCCGCGACCAGCATGCCGCCGACGAGGGCGCGCACCATGAAGTCGGCGGTGAAGGGCTCGAGAAGGAAGGACACGAGAAGCGACCCTACATGATTTTGATTCTCATTATGATTAGCGCATGCCTTCGCTCCTCGCTCAGCCCGTTCCGCCGACGACCGCGCCCTTCGAGGTGCGTCTCGCCGCCGTGGGCGCCCACCACGACGGACACGTCGCCCTCCACGACGTCGACCTCCGCGTCGCCCCGGGCAGCATGACCCTCGTGGTGGGCGCCAACGGCAGCGGCAAGTCGACCCTGTTGAGCGTGCTCTCGGGAACCCATGCGGTCAGCTCGGGGGCGCTCGAGCGCGCTCCGCGGTCCTCGGTCGCGTTCGTCGTGCAGCGCAGTGCCGTCGCCGACCGGCTGCCGCTGACCGTGCGCGAGACCGTGTCGATGGGGCGCTGGGGTGTTCGCGGCGCGCTTCGCCGTCTCACGCGCGACGACCGGGCGATCGTCGACGAGTCGTTGGAGTCTCTCGGAATCGCCGATCTGGCCAAGCGTCCGCTGGGCGAGCTCTCCGGCGGCCAGCGCCAGCGCGCCCTCGTGGCGCAGGGCCTCGCCCGCCGAGCGACGCTGCTCCTGCTCGACGAGCCGACCGCCGGTGTCGACAGCGCGGCCCAGCGGCTCATCGACCTAGCACTCGAACGGGAGATCGCCCGCGGCGTCGCGGTCGTGCAGGCGACCCATGACACCGCGGCGCCTCCGCACGGCGCCCTCGTCGTGCGACTGGTCGACGGAAGGCGCGTGCGCGACTGATCTGAACACCGCCTCGGGGCTTCTCGCCCGTTTCGGGTCTATTCGCCCGACCCCCAGTGCCGAAAACTGCTTGCAATCGACACTCTGGAGGCCCCCATGCCGTTGGCACCTATTGAGATTCTCACCCTCGCGTTTCCGGGCAACCGGTTCACGGGGAAGATCCTGCCGGAACTGGCGAAAATCGTCGAGAACGAGACGATCACCATCATCGACGGCCTCTTCGTGAGCGTCGACGAGAACGGCGATGTCAGCTACACCGAGTTCGACGAGCTCCGGCCGGGCAGCGACGAGGCCGCGCTCACCGAGCTCATCGATCGTTTCGACGAGCTGATCTCTGAGGACGACGTCGCCGAGCTCGCATCCTCACTCGACTCGAACAGCTCGGCGGCGATCCTCGTCTTCGAGCACACCTGGATGAAGCCGCTTCGCGACGCGATCGTCGACGCAGACGGCATTCTCATCGACAGCGTCCGCGTGCCGGGCCTCGTCGTCGACGAAGTGCTCGCCGCCGTGGCCGAGCTCGACAAGTAGAGGAGAGAGACGATGTTACGTCGAAGAATGGGACGCCCCGGGCTCATCGGCACGATGGCGCGCACCGCCGTGGTCGCGGGAACGGCCACCGCCGTGGCGGGCGGCGTGCAACGCCGTCAACAGGGGCGAGCCGACGACGCTGCCCAGCAGGAGCAGATGGAGGCCGACGCAGCCGCCTACCAGGCGCAGCAGAGCGCGCCGCCGCCCCCGCCTCCACCGCCCGCCCCGGCCGAGGACGACCTGCTCACCCAGCTCGCGAGACTCGGCCAGATGAATCAGGCCGGTCTCATCGACGACGCCGAATTCGCGGCGGCCAAAGCCAAACTTCTCGGAATCTAGGAAAGAGGGACGCCATGGACGCCGTAAACAGCGCATGGGACGCATTCTGGAACATCGCCGTGTTCTTCTTCTGGGGCTTCGCCTTCGTCGCCTACCTGTTCGCGATCATCGGCGTGCTCGCCGACATCTTCCGCGACCGGAAACTGAACGGCTGGGCGAAGGCGCTGTGGCTGATCTTCTTGATCTTCGTGCCGTTCCTCACCGTGCTGGTCTACGTGATCGCACGCGGCAGGGGGATGGTCGAACGCCTGGTGGACATCCAGCAGAGCGACCGGCCGCCGGCCGAGACCTACGCGCCGTCGCCCGCCATGGACAACCCGGCGAGCGAGATCAGCCGGGCCAAGGAGCTGATGGACGCCGGGGTCATCTCGGCCGGGGAGTTCGACGCCCTGAAGAACAAGGCGCTCGGCAACAGGTACTGACAGGCGTATCGGGGCGGGCGGCGCTGGCGGATCAGTGTCGCCCGTCGCCCGCGTCGGCGGGTCCGCCCGCGTCGGCGGCACCGCGTCCGCCGCCCGGTCCGTCGCCGCGCGAGCGCACTCGCTCGGAGATGTACGAGAAGACCGTCGCCGAGCTCGTGCCCACGATGGCTACCCCGCCGATCATCAGCACCACGGCGTAGATCCGGCCGAGAGACGTCACCGGGTAGGTGTCGCCGTAGCCGACCGTCGCCACCGTCACGCACGCCCACCAGATCGCGTCGCCGAATGTCGTGATGGTCGCGCCCGGGGCGTCCCGCTCTGCCTGCAGCGCCGCGAGCGCGATGACGTACATGAACGTCGTCGTGTAGACGAGGGCGTAGATCACGACCTGCGCGCGGACCGCGGCGCCCGAACGACCGCGGAAGAAGCCCATCCCCCGCATCAGCCGCAGCACCCAGAACGCGCGGAACAGCGGAAAGAACACCGAGAGCAGGTCGTTCGGATGCTTCGCCACGAAGCGACCCCGATTGCCCTTTCCGGCCCAGACCAGCCGCAGCACGTAGTCGGTCGCGAAGGCCAGCCAGGTGAAGACGATCTCCGACCAGAGAAGCACCCTGACCCACGTCGGCAGATCCTCTACGAGCACGAGGATCGAGTAGGAGACGATGAAGGTGACGCCGAGCAGGATCAGGGGGACGGATGCCCCGGAGTTCCAGCGCGCGGCGGGCGTGGAAGCAGCGTCGGCCGCTCGGGGTTTCGGGGGCTCCTGCATCCGCCGAAACTAGAGGCGCCCCGTGCGGGCATCATCACCCGAGCGGGGTGAGCGACGTCGGTGTCAGTCGTCGCTGGCTACGAGCAGGGACGCCCGGCCCTCGCGCGGCGCGACGATCACGAACTCGAGAAACCCGAACTGGCCGATGTGCCCTCCCCACTGGTGCTCCGCATCGGGGCCGAGGTTGCCGAGGCGGAACACGGTGGTGGCGTTCGCGAGGTGGCGGGTCAGCAGCTCCTCGTACTTGGCCGTGAAGACGGGCGAGAGGTCGCCCCGCAGCCCCGCCCACTCCCGCACGGCGTCGCGGCAGGCGCGGGCCGACACACGCTCGAACGAGTCGAGGCCGATGCTCGACAGCCTGTACGGGCCGTGGATGCCCCGGGAGGGATCGGGCAGCGTGCCGGACGGGCTCGCGTAGTCGTCGTCGTACCAGGCGTCGGCGATGACGGCGGCGACGGCGGCCTTGCCCTTCAGGCCGCGCTCCAGCGCGAACTCCTTGACGTCGATCCATCGGAAATCAGCACCGGCCTCGCGGAAGTTGATGATCTCTGACTGGCGGTACTCGATGTCGGCGACGGGATGCTCACAATGCTCGAAGGCCGTGACCGGTGTGGCCACGCTACCCCCTCGAGGGTATGCCCCAGGGCACGGGGACGCCTCCCCCAGACCGAGTGCGGCCAGATTGGGGGATGCGCTCTGCGCGAACCCGCTCGGGTCAGCGGGCGGCGTTGACCTGAGCGATCGCGTGCTCGGCGGCGACCCAGGCGAGCATCGCGCACTTGACCCGTGCGATGTACTTCGAGACGCCGCCGAGGGCCGCGGCGTCGCCGAGCAGCTCCTCGTCGGGCTCGATGGCGCCGCGCGAGCGCATCGCGGTGCGGAACAGGTCGATGCGCCCCTGGAGGTCGGGGAGCGTCAGGCCGACAGCCATCTCGGTGAACAGCGAGGCGGACGACTGCGATATCGCGCAGCCGTGTCCCTCCCAGGTCACCGCCGTGACGGTGTCCGTGCCCGGCTCGACGTGCAGCTGGAGGGTGACCTCGTCGCCGCAGGTCGGGTTCACCTGGTGCGACTGCGCCGCCGCGCCGTCCTTCAGACCGAACCCCTGCGGGTGGCGGGAGTGGTCGAGGATCAGCTCCTGGTAGAGCGCCTGCAGTTCTGTCGAGCTCATCGTGTCACTCCGAAGAAGGTGGCGGCGTCGCGCACGCCGTCGACGACCTGGTCGATCTCGTCGGCCGTCGAGTAGAGGTAGGCGCTCGCCCGCGTCGTCGAGGTGACGCCGAACCGGCGGTGCAGGGGCTGGGCACAGTGGTGTCCGACGCGCACCGCGATGCCGCGGTCGTCGAGGAACTGGCCGACGTCGTGGGAGTGCACACCGGCGAGGTCGAAGCTCGCCAGCCCGACGCGGTGCAGGCCGGCCGCCTGACCGAGAACGGTCACCCCGGGCAGGGCGGCCAGGCCGGCGACGAGACGTTCGCCCAGCGCGGCCTCGTGCTCGGCGATGCGGTGCATACCGACCGTTTCGAGGTAGCGCACGGCGGCGGCGAGTCCCACCGTCTGCGACACGCGCTGGGTGCCGGCCTCGAACCGCTGCGGTGCCGGCAGGTACTGCGCCGACTCCATGGTGACGGTGGTGATCATCGAACCGCCGGTGAGGAACGGGGGCAGGTCGTTCAGCAGCTCGCTGCGGCCGTAGAGCACGCCGATGCCGGTCGGGCCGAGCATCTTGTGGCCGGAGAAGACGGCGAAGTCGACGCCGAGGGCCTTCAGGTCGAGCGTCAGGTGCGGCGCCGACTGGCAGGCGTCGAGAACGGTGACCGCCCCGACCGCGCGGGCGCGGGCGACGAGCACGTCGACGGGGTTGACGATCCCGAGCACGTTCGAGACGTGGGTGAAGGCAAGCACCCGGGTGCGCTCGGTGACGATGGAGTCGAGACGGCCGAGGTCGAGCGAGCCGTCGTCGAGAATCGGGATGAACCGCAGGGTGGCACCGGTGCGCGCCGCCAGTTCCTGCCACGGGATGAGATTGGCGTGGTGCTCCATCTCGGTGACGACGATCTCGTCGCCGGGACCGATGCGCAGCGCGTCGTCGCCGCCGCGGCCGAGGCTGGCGTTCGAGATCGCGTAGGCGACGAGGTTGATGCCCTCGGTGGCGTTGGAGGTCCAGACGATCTCGTCGTCGGCCGCGCCGACGAAACGGGCGACCACGGCGCGCGCGTCCTCGAACGACTCGGTGGCGAGCGCCGCGAGAGTGTGCGCCCCGCGGTGCACGGCCGCGTTGTCGTGCTCGTAGAAGTAGCGCTCGGCGTCGAGAACCTGGCGGGGCTTCTGCGACGTCGCGCCGGAGTCGAGGTATACGAGCGGCGCCCCGTTGACGACCGTGCCGAGGATGGCGAAGTCGGCGCGGATGTCACGCAGCTCCGCGTCGCTGAAGGCGCCAGTGAGGGTCGGCGAGGTCGTGTCTGTCACCCCACGATTCTACGCGCGGGCGCCGGAAGACGCTGGATGGCGTCAGCCCGCTGAGAGCGCCCGGTCGAGGTCGGCCACGAGGTCGTTCACGTCTTCGATGCCGATCGACAGTCGGATCAGCCCCGGCGCGATGCCGAGCCGGTCGCGCAGGTCCTGGCTGAACGAGGTGTGTGTCGTGGTCGCCGGGTGCAGCGCCATCGAGCGGGTGTCGCCGATGTTGGTCATCCGGCTGATCACGCGCAGCCGGTCAAGGAAGCGCGCGGCGCCCCGCTCGCCGCCCCGCACCGTCACCGAGAACACCGACCCGCTGCGCCCGCCGTACAGGCTCTGGGCGAGCTCGAAGCGGGGGTTTCCGGGCAGGCCCGCGTAGTCGACCGACTCCACGCCGGGGTGTCCGTTGAGCCACTCTGCGATGGTCAGCGAGCTGGCCAGGTGCCGTTCCATCCGCAGCGAGAGCGTCTCGATGCCCTGGTGCAGCAGAAACGAGTTGAACGGCGACAGCGCCGGACCGATGTCGTTGACGACGGCCTCGCGGGTGGCGCGGGCGTAGGCCACGGAGCCGAACCTCTCGGCGATCGACGGGAGGCCGGCGGCGGCCGGCTCGGTGATGAGCGGGTACGGGCGGTTCGCGGATGCCCAGTCGAACGTGCCGCCGTCGACGATGGTTCCCGAGATGGCGGCGCCGTGGCCGCTGAGGAACTTGGTCGAGGAGTGCACGACGATGTCGGCGCCGTGCTCGAACGGCCGGATCAGGTAGGGCGACGCGATGGTGTTGTCGACCACCAGCGGTATGCCGTGGCGGCGGGCCACCCGGGCGACGCGGGCGATGTCGACGATGTCGTTCTTGGGATTCGGGATGGTCTCGGTGAAGATCGCCTTCGTCTGCGGGGTGATCGCGCGATCCCACTCGTCGTCGTCGAACTCGTCCCAGACGTAGTCGACGCTCACGCCGAACCGCGCGAAGCTGCGGCCGAACAGGATGCGCGTGCCGCTGTAGATGCTCGCCGTGGAGACGATGCGGTCGCCCTGCTGGGCGAGCGCGAGCAGCGCGGAGGTGATGGCGGCCTGGCCGGAGGCCACGACGATCGCCTCCGTCCCACCCTCGAGCGAGGCGATGCGCTTCTCTGCCACCGACCCGGAGGGGTTGCGCTGGCGCGAGTAGATGAGGCCGTCGTTCTCGCCCGAGAACCGGCCGCGCGCGTCGTCGAACGAGTCGAACCGGTAGCCCGCGGTCATCGCGATCGGCGAGATACGGGCCCCGCTAGTGCGGTCCTCCACCTCGCCGGCGTGCACCTGGCGGGTGTCGAAGGCGTACCCATCCCAGTCGTATTCGGGTTCGGCTACCTCGTGGTCGGTCACTGTGTCTCCCTCAGCCGACGCACCGCGTCGGCCATGTTGATGATCGCCTGCTCGAGAATGGGGCGCGGCATCGCGAAGATGATGCGCACGAAGCGTTCGTAGCCGCGGCCGCACAGCGCGCCGTCGGTCAGGGTGACTCCCGCTTCGGTGCGGAAGAAGTCGGCGATCGACCCGTCGATCCCGAGGGCGGAGCAGTCCAGCCAACCGATGTACGTGGCATCCGGCACCGTATATCCCACCTCGGGGAGGTGCTCGGCGAGCAGATCGCGCAGCGCGAACCGGTTGCCGTCGAGGTAGTCGGTGACCTCGTCGAGCCACTCGCGGGTGTCGTTGTAGGCGGCGGTCGCGGCGACGACACCGGGGGTCGACGCCCCGTGCAGCACCGCGAACCCGAAGATCTGGTACAGCTCCTCGTCGGCCGGGTTGGACGTGATGAGCTGCGCCGCCTTGAGCCCGGGCAGGTTCCACGCCTTCGACGCCGAGGTGGCGGTGATCGTGTGGTTGGCGGCGACGGTCGAGATCGACGCGTACGGCACGTGCGGGATGCCGTCGTAGCGCAGCGGGGAGTGGATCTCGTCGGCGAAGACCCGGCCGTTGTGCCGGTCCACGACCTCGGCGATGGCCTCGAGCTCGTCGCGCCCGATGGCCGTTCCGGTCGGATTCTGCGGGTTGCAGAGGATGAGCGTGCGGGCGCCAGCGTGGAAGGCGGCGTCGATCGCGGCGAGGTCGTGGCGCCAACGGCCGTCGACCACCTCGCCGGGCACCTCGAACACCTCGCGGCCGAGAGTGGGGACGAAGCTGAGGAACGGCATGTACGCGGGCGTCGGGATGATGACCCCCGTGCCAGCGGGAGAGAACTTGCTGATCGCGACATCCAGAGCGGACATCACGTCGGAGACGGGATGGATGTTCTCCGGCGGGATGTCCCACGAACAGTCCGCGGCGAGCCACGCGGACGTCGCACGCGCCATGCGCGCGGTGGTCGCCGGGGCGAGGTAGCCGAGGTCGCCCGTCTCGATCGCGTGGTGCAGCGCGCGGGTAACCGCCGGCGACGTGCCGAAGTCCATCTCGGCCACCCAGGCGCCGATGGTGTCGGGATACAGACTCCACTTGCGGCTGCTCGCCCGACTGAGCTCATCACGAGTGATGTCGTCGAAGCGGGAGCGTGTCATGTCAGACGACACTAGTAACCGGCGTTGTCTGCCATCACTCCCGCCGACTCATGGCGTAACCGACGAGGCGATGCCCGCCGTGCGATCAGGCGGGTACCGGCGCCGGGCCCGTGGGTTCGGGCACGATCCGGAGGCCGGCGGGCGTGTTCGCGAGCTGCACGAGCTCTTCGAGCCAGGCGCGGTTGAGAGTCGGGTCTTTCTTCCCGACGAAGTCGAACTGCATCGGGATGGCCGGGTGCAGCCACACCGAGCTGTGGCCTCCGCCGTTCGCCGACGAGTAGTCCCACGAGAAGGTGAAGCTCTCTCCTCGGCGCAGCTTCGCGAGAATCACGACCTGCAGATGTGCGAGCACTCGGTCGTCAAACTCGACGGTGATTGACGGGGTGCCATAGATGAACTTGCCCACGGGGGTCCTCACGGGGTGGTAGTTGGGTCAGAGAACGACGCGGAAAGCGACGAGCTCGTCCTGTCAGGAATCTTCGCCGCCGTCGAGCACTCTGTCAATTTCGGCGCTGGCGCGATTGTAGTCGTCGGCGTCGTCATTCGCGTACTGAGTCGGGATCACCGCGATCATGGCGTCGTCGGCGATGGGAAAGGAGGGGAGGGGAAAGCGCTCGGCCTCATCGCCCGCGTCGTCGCCGGCTTTCGCGACGTCGAGAGTGACAGCGGCGTTGAGCACGATGGTGTGCGTGCTCACCGACCCGTCTGCTTCGAGAACCGGGATGTCGACGCTGACGCTCTTCGCGGTCGGCGACACTCTCGCCATGTAGTCGAGCAGCGACGCGGCGACGGCGTCGCCGGTGACGAGCGTGCCGCTCGCGAGGGTGATGCTTTTCATACCTTAGACAATAGCCGTGTCCGGCTCGACCACGGTGTCTGGCTGGACCACCGCGGGCGGGCGCTGCACGAGCTCGACGACGGCGATCGCGAGGAGCGCGACGAACAGCGTCCAGAGCACGAGCGAGGGCGACAGGGGTCGCACGAATAGCACGACGAGCGAGGCGATCACGGCGATCGCCGAGCGCACCAGCACGCGTTGACGGTAGATCCACTCGCCCACGCGGCCGGTCGTGACCCGGCGTTCCTCAGCGAACCCGCGCACCTCCGCGGCAGCCGACCGGGCGACGCCGCGCAGCCTCCTCGGCGTCTCGAACGGTCCGGCGAACCAGCCGACGACGGCCACGACGATGGCGAGCGTGAGCACGGCGACAGCCGTTCCGCGCATGCCGTCGACGACCGTCTCGAACAGCACATCGGACACGTTGACCGGCACCCCCGACGAACCGGCGGCTGTCGCGAAGACGGCCTGCCCCACGGCGAGCAGCACCGCGAGAACCGCCATCGACAGCGCGAGGGCCACGGCCGCGGCGATCAGCGCGACGGCGCGGCGACGGGCGACGAGCACGCCGAGCGCCAGCAACGCGACCGCCACCCAGGGCAGCCAGATGCCGGCGCCCACCGCGACGCCGTAGCCGACCTGCGCGGCCGGGATCGCGTCGGACTGCGCCACGACGATGGTGCGGTCGACTGTCGGGATCCGGTTCGCGAACTCGATGCCACGGTCGAGCAGTGCTTTCTTGGCCGCCTCGACGATCGGGCCGAGCTGCACGCCGACCTCGCCGTTCGCGCCGACGGAGATCGCGGCGTCGGGGTCGTTCTGCATGGTGGCGACGAGCTGGGTGTGCGACACCCGAAGCGCCGTCGCCCAGACGTCGGCGAACGCGTCGGATGCCACGAACGCCGCGACCTGCGACTCGATGAGCGACTGCAGGCCGGATGCCGCGGGGCCTTTGAGCGTCTCGAGCGCGGTCGCTGCCCGCGGCGGGACGCCGAGCGCGATGACGCCGTCGAAGACGTCGGAGGTGAGCTGCGCGACATCGATGTTCTCGTTGATCACAGCGACGGTCTGATCGGCGACGTACGCCTGCACGGCGGGGTCGTCGGCGAGCGGGGCGAAGCTCGCCACGAACCTGTCGGTGTCGGTGAGGTCGGCCTTCACCCAGGTGGCGATCACCGCGACGGGGGCGAGCAGGGCGCCGAGGGTGATGAGGACGGTCGCGAGCAGGGTCCACGCCCAGGAGCGCTTCGCACGATAGGCGACCGGGGCCGGATCGTCCGGCGGCTCGACGACCGCACCCGACCGCAACGCCTCGTTCTCCGCCTCGAGTTCGGCGATCCGCCGCTCGAGCTCTGTGCTGGTCATGCGCGCCACAGGTCCACCCGCCTTTCCGGCACCAGCAGACACCGCTCGCGGCTCCTCGGACACCACCCACGCCGGGTGAGCTCCCTCCCCTAGGCGACGAGCGTGACCTCCGTCGTCGACTAACGTAAAGACGGCCCGCGGCGTGCGGGATGCACCCAGCGCCCCGGAGTGAAACAGTTGCGAATTGTAGTTATCGGCGACGTCGGAGTTATCGACGACATGGTCCACGTCGGCGACGAGGCCATGTTCGACGAGATGGTCTTCCAGCTGCGCAAGCGCGGCGTCGAACACATCACCGGGATCTCGTCCAACCCCGCGGAGACCCGTGAGCGCTACGGCATCGACGCCGTGGCGGGCATCGGGTTCCGCACCCAGACGACTCGCGCCGAACAGCAGGACCGCATGGATCGCGTCGTACGCACCGCCGCGGGCGAGACCGGGCTGCTCGCCGCCGACGACTCGGCCATCGCCGTTATCGAGGCGATCCGCGCGAGCGACGGCGTCGCCGTCTCCGGCGGCGGCAACATGGCGTCGACGTGGCCGTCGCACATCTTCGAGCGCGGCACCATCGGCGAGGTCGCCCGCCTGCTCGGCAAGCCGCTCGTCGTCTCGGGGCAGACCATCGGCCCGCACCTCGACGACCCCGACCGCGCGCTCGTCACGGCCCTGCTGTCGTCGGCCCGGCTCGTCGGGCTGCGCGAGAAGCCGTCGCACGCCCTGTCGCTCGAGCTCGGAGTGCCGGCGGCGCTGCTCGCCCAGACCGTCGACGACGCGAGCTTCCTCAGCGAGCAGACGCAGCCGCCGGCCGCCGCGGTCGCGCCGTACTGCCTCGTCTCGCTCTCGACCCATGTCGGCAGCGAGAACCGCGAGGAGTTTCAGCAGGCGGTCGCCGACCTGCTCGACCACGTGGTCGCCGCCACCGGCCTCGACGTGCGGTTCTACGCGCACTTCGCCTCGCTCGACCCCGCCGAGTCGCGCGGCGACACGGTGATGCACGACGCCGTCATGGCGCGGATGTCGTCGGCGGGCGACACGGCCGTCGACGGTCGGTCGCCGCGGGTGGCGACCATCGACGAGGGCGACTCGGTCGCCGCCGCGCAGCTCGCCCGGGGCGCGGCGCTCGTGGTGTCGAGCCGCTACCATCCCGCCGTGTTCGCGGTGTCGGGCGGCGTGCCCACCGTCGGCGTCCCCGTCGACGACTACACGACGACGAAGCTCACCGGCGCACTGGGTAACTTCGGCCAGGACGGCCTCGTGAGCGCCGCGCAGCTGGTGGCCGGCGAGGCGCCGGCCGTGGCATCCGCCGTCTGGGAATCCCGCGACGAGATCCGCGACCGGGGGCTGGCGATCGCGGAGACCAACCGCGCCGCCTCTCGCCTCTGGTGGGACCGGGTGGCGGGCGTGTTCGGCGCCTGAGCAGCGGCCCGCGGGCTTTTGCGCAATTCGGGGACGACCGCGCATGCGCGCGCACCCGCATTCGTCCCGGAACAGCGCATAAGCGCCCGCGGGCGCCTAGCGCGACTCGTTGAACTTCTTGAGCAGCCGGGCGAACGCCTCGATGTCGGCCGCGTCCCACGAGGCGAGGATGCGCTCGTAGTCGCTCTTCAGCTCGGTGCGAAACTCGTCGAGGCGCTCGTTGGCCTTGTCGCTCGCGACGACGAGGCTCGCGCGCCCGTCTTCCGGGTCGGGCTGGGCCTCGATGAGCCCGCTGTCGCGCAGCGTCGTGAGCTGGCGGCTGACCGCGCTCTTGTCCATCGAGAGCGCGGTCGCGATGTCGCCCGCGCGGATCGGCTCGTTCGCCATCACGTAGCGCAGCACCAGGTAGCCGGCGGTCTGCATGTCGGGGTCGAGGTGCTCGACGAGGCGCTTCACGCGCGCCTTGCTCGCGCGGTAGAGCACGGCGACGCCCTGCTCGATCTCTAGGGCGTGGGCGTCGCGGGCCTCCGCCGACTCCGCGGAGTCAGGCACGGGAACCGGCGTCCTCGTCCGGCGAGACCACAGGCACCGGGCGGGTGAGGGTCGTGGGCACGATCGCCTCGCCGCCGGCCACATTCAGCTCGATCTCCGCCTCGGTCTCGGCGAGCTGCTCGATGCCGGTCTTGGTGCCGAGCTCGGCCTTGGGAAGGAAGATGATCGCGAGCAGGGTCATGAACGCGAGCGGCGCCGCGATGAGGAAGATCTCGCCGATACCCTGCCCGTAGGCGCCCTCGACGAGGTCGCGCACGGGTTTCGACAGTTCGTTCACGTTCGGAATGGTACCCGTCGCGAGGGCCTTGAGTTCGCTCGCGGGTGCGTCGATCGAGCCGATGCCCTCGCCCACGATGGTCGAGACGCGCGAGGCGAGCACGGCGCCGAGCACCGAGACGCCGAGCGTGCCGCCGAGGCTGCGGAAGAACGCGACCGCGGAGCT
>Ga0247803_1000407_pt1 | contig 23641 bp, 22 predicted proteins | sample UWRJL014104B1_FD_180928 | JGI IMG/M metagenome (GOLD analysis project Ga0247803, IMG submission 180928) | Plant litter microbial communities from Arlington Agricultural Research Station in Wisconsin, United States - UWRJ-L014-104B-1 | ecosystem: Environmental > Terrestrial > Plant litter >...
CCTGCGCGCCGTACTGCACCAATTCCGCGTAGCACTTGACGTTTATGGACACGAGGATTTTGGTCTTCGCTTCCGGAGTGGAGATGTGGAAAGTCACGCCGTCGAAGTCGGACACGACCTGGTCGATTGAGACGGGGGGTCCTCTGCTACATGTCAGCTACCTGGATGCGGTGCGGGCAGGCAGCGGGGTATTCGCACCCTGAGAAGCGGTCCTTGAGCAGCGACTCAATGAGGACATTCTGATAATCGAGGAGCAGCATGGCGGCTATGCGCGGGGTTGTGGCAGGTAGAGGGAAGCACGGCGGGGAGCTCTGTATTGGCGGCGGAGGCCGGGAGTGATGTGCGTCGTTTGGACGGCGGACGGCGGGCAGGCCAACTGTGGCGCTCCGCTAGTGGCTGGGGTGTGGGGTTTCGCAAGCGCATTCGCAAAAAGTTCGAGCTCTCTCGAAAAGTTTCAACGACATCCAATTGCTCGAGGCGCACCGCGAAAAAAGTGTCTGTCATGGAAACCTAGTCCCAAGGCTACCTGAAATCCTTTCCTACTGCTTCATTACCTGTGATACCCTACTTTTCTTCGTAGCGCAACATGGTGAGATCGTACAGGTAAGTTCTTTCTTCTACGAAATGGAACTTGACTGCTAACGAACGCAGCAAGTACGAGCAGTCCGATGCGTTCGGCGTAGTCGCGACTGCCACTTCGAACATAGTCTGGACGTCTGAGGGCGTCACACAGCCCGGATCGAGTCGACCCGCAGGTGCCGGCCGCGCATATGCCGCCGCGAACGAAGAGGTGCTCTGCTGGGATGTGAAGAAGGGCGAACTTCTGAGCAGATGGCGCGACGCTTCGTGCACAGAGGAGGTCACCGTCATATGCCGGAACGAGGTGGATACCGACGTCTTCGCTGTGGGCTACGCCGACGGCAGCATACGGGTCTGGGACTCGCGGACAGCAACTGTGGTCATCAGCTTCAATGGGCACAAGTCCGCCGTCACAATTCTCACCTTCGATCAGTCGGGCGTACGGTTAGCCAGCGGCTCCAAGGACACGGACATTGTAATCTGGGATCTGGTCTCTGAGGTTGGGCTGTTCAAGCTGCGCGGACACAAAGGCCAAATCACGGGGCTGCATTTTCTGCATCCCGCGAAACCCGCAGAAGAAGATGAGGAGAGCGGCGCAGAGCCGGAAGCAGATACAGACCAGGCCTTTTTGCTCTCCACAAGCAAAGACGCCCTTGTCAAGGTGTGGGATGTTAATACTCAGCACTGCATCGAAACACACGTCGCACAATCGAACGGAGAGTGTTGGGCGCTCGGGGTATCACCAGATGGAAGCGGCTGCATGACTGCTGGAAACGACGGAGAGCTAAAGGTATGGGCTATTGACCTCTCTGGACTCGCAAGAGCAGGCTCGTCGATCGGAGATGGGGCAGACCAGCAGTACCTACGGGAAAGAGGAGTGCTGTATCGACAAAGCAAAGACCGACCGCTCGGCATATCATTCTACGCCAGATCGGACTACATTGCCGTACACGGTTCTGATAGGGCTATCGAAATCTGGCGGATAAGGAGCGAGAGCGAAGTTCAAAAGGCACTTTCTCGAAAGCGAAAGAGGAGGCGCGAAAAGGCAAAGAATGATGTTAATGGAGAGGCGGTCGAGACCGACACAGCCGACGACAAGGTCAACATCGCAGACGCCGAGATTGGCGAAGTCATCATACCCTACGTTACTGTACGAATACCGCCTGGTGGTGGCAGGGTCAGGTCAATATCATGGATGCACATCAAAGGCTCGAAGAAGCTGCAACTGCTTGTTGGAACCGACAGCAACCTGCTAGATGTGTATGAGATACCGCGAAGAGGAAAGTCAAAGAGTGAGGAAGAGCCCGATTACAACAGGACAATCTCAGTCGAACTTGCAGGCCACAGAAACGACATCCGAGCACTGGCACTTAGCTCAGATGATCGCATGTTAGCATCCGCATCCAGCGGCAAATCGCCAAATGGAGGACTCAAGATCTGGAACGTGCGGACACAGAATTGTCTCCGCACGTTGGAGTGCGGCAAGGCGCTGTGCGTCTCTTTCCTACCTGGAGACAAGATCGTTGTGGTAGGCACGAAGGAAGGCGACATCGAACTCTACGACATCGCTGCCTCATCATTACTCGACAAAATCTCAGCACACGAGGGTGCAGTATGGTCTCTACAGGTTCACCCAGATGGAAAGTCCCTCATCACCGGCAGTGCCGACAAAACAGTCAAGTTCTGGAACTTCGATATCGTACAGGAAGAAATTCCCGGCACAAGACAGACAATGCCACGTCTCAAACTTGTCCAGTCTCGCATGCTAAAAGTAAACGATGACGTCCTCAACGTTCACTTCTCGCCCGACTCCAGACTCCTCGCCGTAGCTACCCTCGACAACACGGTCAAAGTCTTCTTCGTCGACTCCCTGAAGCTCTTTCTCAACCTATACGGCCACAAGCTTCCCGTCCTTAACATGTCCATCTCTAGCGATAGCAAGCTCATCGCGACCTGTTCTGCCGACAAGAACGTCCGCATCTGGGGCCTTGACTTTGGCGACTGCCACAAAGCCCTATTTGGTCACCAAGACAGCATCATGCAGATTGGCTTTATCCCGCATCCCATTGAGCAAGACGAGAAGCACATGTTCTTCAGCGCCAGCAAAGACAAGATGATCAAGAGCTGGGATGGCGACAAATTCGAGCAGATCCAGAGACTCAAGGGCCACCATGGTGAAGTCTGGGCCATGACCATCGCACGAACTGGAGACTTTGTCGTTACGGCTAGCCACGACAAGAGCATCCGGATATGGACCAAGACCGACGAGCCGATTTTCCTTGAAGAAGAGCGTGAAAAAGAGCTAGAAGAACTCTACGAGAACACTCTTGCTACATCCCTAGAGGACGACGAGCTCAACGGCGACTCCGCCGAGGCCGTCTCAGCCTCCAAGCAAACCATCGGGACTCTCACCGCCGGCGAGCGCATCCAAGAAGCTCTTGATCTCGGCCTCGAAGACCTACAACTCGTCCAGCAATGGGAAGCTGCAAAGCGCGCAAACCCCAAAATGGCTCCTCCACAGCGCAATCCGCTCTTCCTCGCCCTCAGCAACATCTCCGCCGAACGCCACGTCCTAAACACTTTATCCAAGATTCCTGCTGCACAGCTACACGACGCGCTCCTCGTGCTGCCCTTCTCGTCGCTACCCGCGCTGTTTACGTTCATCGCTATATGGGTGCAGAGACAGTGGAACGTTACGCTCACATGTCGGGTCCTGTTCTTTATGCTTAAGACGCATCAGAGGCAGATTGTGGCAAGTCGTGAATTGAAGAGTGTGTTGGAGGGGATGCGGGCGGGTCTGAGGTTGACGTTGGGTGGAAACAAAGATTTGATCGGGTTCAATGTTGCGGCGCTGAGGTTTGTGGGGGAGAGGGTGGATGATATGGGGATTGTAAGGTTGGAGGATGTGGAGAAGGGGGATGACGCGGGGAAGAAAAAGAGAGGGTTTGTTGATGTGGCTTGAGTATAAGAGAAGTGTTATCGTGTGTAGACTTAAACGGGTGTTCCCACTTACAGTGTTGATCGTTGGTGTCCCGGTTCACGTCTCACATGGTGATGCTCAGGACCCTTAGCGAAATTCGTAATTTCCATCACTGGTGTATAAGTGTCTGATGTTGTTAGCCAGCGTGCAACTAGGTCGTAACATATGTTCTTTCGTCTATCTTTCCGATCCTCAAAAGTCTCCAACGTATTTAAGACAAAAAAGAAACTCCTTGTGGAGTTCCTAGGTATTTTCACTTTTGATGTGCCTCTATCATTGCTTTTAAAGACCACGAACGCATTTGATAACATTCGTTCTGCAAAGTTCTTGTACCGTGTCTCTTTTGGAGAGTCGGTTCACTGAGCCCAAACTAAAATAGTCTTGCCAATCATCTACATCAAAAGCTCTAAATCCTATCAAGATGCTGTCCATTTCAGAAGTGAGCTTTGCGAGCTAGACGGGGTGGATGTGTCCAGTAAGACTTCGAATCTTCGCTCGAAGAAATCGATTCCTCGGCGTTCCAATGTGGGTTGTTGACTTACGGATCTTGAAAAAACAGCTTCTCTGGTTGATTCTTGACCATTCTGCTGGCCCACTCAAAGTCACTTACCTGCCGTAACGCATGGGAAGAATAAGACACATACAAAGCACGCGTTTGACACAGTCTAAATGGGAAGAAATACTCTTATGTTCAATTCCAGAATCCCAAATTTCAAGACTTAGGTCTGTGGCAAGCACTGAAGCTCGCAAAACCAGCTCCCGTGCAATTGCGTGGGATGTTGAAAATCACGCTCCACTGCAAGCGCAAAGACGGCGAAGCCGTGAAATACAAACGCCGTCATTCTGCCCATGAAACGCCTCCACAGAAAGCCTTTTGATGCCCCTAAAAGATACAAGCACCGCCAGAACACCAACGCTCCCACTCGGCCAAAGGCACACCGCACACGCACACCGCGCTCAAGAAAACTTCCACCGATTGCCGCAAGCCATACACTCACAGAACGTCGTCATCGGCTCATCAGCAGACCGCGTCTGAGCCTGGCTGTACGCCACCTTCCGCTGCTTGCACTTACCGCACTGAAACTCTGCCGAGATGCTCTTCTCGACCTTCGCGACCATGGCATCGTTCATGTTCTCCTCTTGGAGCTTTTTGTCGGCCTCGCGGCGCTCGTCTGACTTCATCTCGTCGTGGGTCATAGCGGCAAACTTCTGTGGAGTGTATTCGCCGGAGAGGACGCGCTCGCGGAGGCGCGGGTTGCCCTTGTTTTTGAGGTTCTGAAAGAGCGAGCGAATCTTCTTGCGGTAATCCTCGTTGTTCGACTTTCCGGCGTTGGCGTACGCGGCGGCTTCGATGGCTTTGGCGACTGGGAGAATCTCCTCTGGAACTGGTCTGCGCATTAGCTTGGCTTAAAAGAGAGACTGGAGGTATACCTACGCTCTTCGCTCATGAACGCCAATCCGTCGTACATCAGCCGAACGCAGTTATCTCGTGCCTCCTCGCCCGTGACCTGATACTTTACGTTGTCCGTCTTGTGACTTCTCTTCGCCGGATCCACGCCATGTTTCTTCTTGCTCGGCGCAGGCGAAGCGGTGCCGGACGGGGGAGGCGCTGGCGAGGCAGAGCCGTTGGCTACAGCAGTCTTAGGGCGCGGCACTCCCTTCTTCTGCTTGTTGACTTCCTCCCTCCACTTTTGGACCATCTGGTTGGCGAGCCCCGCTACGGAGGGATCATTGTGCGTGCGGAGTTTATTGATGGTGACGCCGATTCTGGTCTGTCGCAACAAGACTTCCGTGGGCTTCAGGCCGGCGTTGAGGTCGTTGAGGAGCTTGATGAGCGAAGGGCCGGGTTCCTTCTCGGCCATAGCCTTGTTGATGGCCTTGCCTCGAAGCTCGACTTCTTTGATGTCCATGGTGTTCGGATCGAAGCTCGCGGCGGGGTGGTTGATGATGAGGGAGGGGCGAGGGTGTTTCAGCGAGCACAGCCTGGGGTGCGGTAGTTTGATTTAAGCGCGCTCGACGGCTGTGCAGTGAATGGAGCAGGCGTTGGCGGACGGCGCACAACAATGAAGAATGCACGAGGTTCGTCTTGCTCGTTACGGCCAGCGCGCCAAGACATGGTGGCCCGTGCACCAGCTCATCGTGAACGTTGGGGAAACACGTCCAAGGCAGCCGACCGCGCCCAACGACGTTCACCGTATACCTCCGACCACTACACCAACCTGAAAGGCACCATGGCCGAAAATGCGCCTCCACCTGCCGCCGGAGTCGCCGCGACTGATGCCTCGCGTGGCATGCCCTACTACGAGCGATTGCGACGCGACCTGCGAGAGTCCCTCCAAAAGAAACGCATGATAGACAATAATCTGGTGTGTACCTACTGGTCTGCACCTGGATAGCTCTCGCTTACACTTTCTAGGTGCAGCTTGAAGAGAGTATCCAGCGAGTTGAGACACAATACCTGGAAGAAACCACGGCCGGCAACATAATCAAGGGCTTCGACAATTACATCAAAGGAGCTGCCACGACCGCTACAACTGGCGGTGCGGGAACTACGACGCGGCGGAAGGCTACGGTCAGCGACACAGACAGGATATTCAGTCGGAGTTCAAATAGCTTCCTGAGGGTAAGTCAAGTGCTCATATGAAGTGACGGTTGCTGGCGACAGGTGCGGAGTCAACATGTGGCAGAATCCCGAATGGAGGCGGATTGCTGTGACATGGCGCTTCACAGCTTCTCATGCCGCTGCGGTCCCGAATAACTGAGCTCTGCTAACTCTTCATAGGAAGGGTCGACACCAGGCTCTACGCAGACTACGCCTTCGCATGGCCAGACACCAACATCCTCATTCCCCACTCGCGAATCGAGCCAGCCGACGAACGGAGTGAACAGATCCGCCTCGGGGAGCAAGAAGAAGAAGCTGGGTGAAGACGAAGACGACGCGAAAGCATCGAAGCGACAGAAGATCTCGTACGCGAGAGAGTGAGAGCGGTCGTTATCGTTATCGTTATCTCTTCGGAGTCCATGGCAATGAAAGGAATACCGGGATTGGCGTTTGGCGGGTAAGCGGTTTGCCCGTGCAATACTGGGTCAAAGGCATCGCTTCGATCGTGGCGACGCGTGCTGTGTGAGAATGGCTTTCATCAATGCTGTTCCAACGGCTCGATATGCTAAGCTTGGGCGAGACGATGGATCGTCCCCAACGTTGCGGGGTAGTGTTGTCACAAGAGCGGGCTGAGCTGCCTTTTGAGGTAGAGTACCTCAATGTTCACCAGTCGGGTGCCGTGGCGCTGTGTCGCTTAGAGAGACTTGTTACTTGCGGTGCACGAGGTCTTGAAATGCTTCAAGCGTTGGGCAGAGGCTACGCGATGCTTGGCACACTGCAGCCGCATGAAGTGGGGAATCTGATCGTCACTGTCAGAGTGGCGGGGCAAACGCACGTACCCAGTACCTTTGCATGGAAAGGAACGTCGCGGCGCATTTTCCACTCTATTGCCTCTACCGCCAAACACTGCGGCTGTAAGGAATCGACAAGGCGAGGCACTATATGAATAGCAACCACATCCCCGTTCAATACCACAAGGCATGAGCCGCTTGACAAGCCAAACCCAGCCCTGAACCCCGTCGTATATGCGCGTCGTTCGTACAGGTAAACTGCCATTCTGGTTGTTTTCCAGAAGGCGCAGAAAGGAAGGGATCAGAGCCGCATGTCAGATTAATCCAGGGTTGAGAATGGCGAACCGGTCATCAACCTGAGACATGGCGTTTGCCGTGTGGCACTGTACTTGGCCAGGCTGCCATTCGTTGGTACTGCAACTTCGCATCTGTGGATATTGTGGCATGCGTGGCGGGTTTCCATGTCAGAGTACCTCCGAGACGCACAGATGTTGATCTTGAATCTGGAGTTTATTTGAGGCGTGCCGTGTAGAGTGGGTTAGGCATACATGCGTGAGACGTGCGAGTACCTGTGGTGCCGCTGCCTTTGAGGCTGATGTCTGTAACGCAAGTACTGCGGTATCTGTTGTCGTCCTCAGGCATGTGACGGAGGGACACACACTCTGGGCATCCTTATTTCCATCGTCATCACCGCGATACAGGTTGCCCTGCATGTCCCATTCTCCCGCTAGGATTGCCAGCCTCCGGCGACAGGACCTCATGCTGAGCCCGCTCTCGGACCTCCCGCGTCGCACTCGCACGCCAGCGCGGACCGAAACACTGCATCCAGCGGACACCGGGGTGCGGCCACAGCAGCTGGAGGTGGTTCGGAGAGGCCAAAGGAAGACTGCGACTTGAGATAGGAAACCCCGAGTGCCACCCCGTGGCAATGCGTGAGACGACCGAAGACATTGGTGAACCACAGGCGGCCGTTCCATGCCTGCGCTCCGCTCACCGACTCGCTCGGGGTGAATGGTAGCGAACCGCATGGCGTAGAGGATGTAACATCGCCGGCACACGTCCCACTTCAGCCCGGCAAACCCAATCATGTAAGCTTAGGCTCTCAGATCCAGGGTCCACGCTAACGACGCCGCAGACGTCACTTTCGAGCACCCTGGTCGCCATGCAACGAATCGCACCGTGACAACGACAGTGCTGTTTCTTCCGCGCTTCTCTCTCGCGCCGGGCGCCTCATCAAGGGCATATGACGCTGGAGGCGCCCGTGATGTTGGGCCCGGCGAGCTGGACTATGCTGTCACTGGTATGGGTGGATCAGGCTAACGTGTGCCGTAAAGGACGTCTATTTTGCTGCGCTGAGGACAGTGCCGTCATACTGCTCGCTGCTTGAATCTGACAACGAGCGACGGATGTGCCCCCCTGGGTGAAACCCCAAGCCGACCATGTGAGAAGCCGCCGATGGCTTCCAACATCTCTCTCCAAGCTACTACTGTACAAAGGTCATGCAGCCTGCCTACGTACAAGGCGGCTGCTAGTGAGAGTCTAAAATATTATAAGGGTATAGCGAACGTCCGTGACTCATGTGACGTGGCGGTAGTGCCCGGCCAGCATGGTAGTCGAATTGAGGTACAAAGAAATAATGGAAAAGTCGAACCCCGACCCAAGCGATATAGTACAAGACGCGCGAAAAAAAATTCGCTCGTGGAAAGGGTACTCGCGAAAACTCCGATGAACGCCATGTGGACCTCTCGGGATGCGAAGAGGCCGGGGTGCCAGGTATCTCAAAAAACCGTAGTGCAGCGATAGATAGAAGAAGATTCGTCAACCCTCTTGTCGTAAGGTCCCAAGTCTAACATCCCAACCAAGGATTCGCTGTGCTGCGTAAGGAACGCGGCGATGGATATCTCAAAAGCACGTCAAACGAAATGACCGGAAAACAACGGACTGAAAAGCCTGGGCGAGGCTAACAACCGAGATGTAGATCGATCAACGGTGATCGACAGACTTAAGCATCGTCCGGCGAAGGATGGTCAAGAAGACCCTCGCCCTTGTGTACTTTGCGGTGCCTCCTCAGGTTTGATACAACCGAGAAGTGGCGACCGCAACCATCGACCTCACAGGCAAATGCTGTCGCATGTTAGCTTGAAACTCTATATAACAGTGAATGGTTGCAACGTACGCTTCTCTCCAGTGTGACTATACATATGAGTCTGTAGCGAGCTTGGGCGCGTGAATCGCTTGTCGCAGATCTTGCACTTGTGCTTCTTCTGCGAGCTAGACGACACCTTGGAGCTGAATTGGCCCATCATGGACTGCGGCGCCGGCGGTATGTTGGCACCCATGAGAGCGTTCGGTCGGGGAAGTGTGCGCGAGTGCGACAGGTCAACAGACTCGGACGCGGAGCTGTAGTCGGTGACGGAGCCCTCGCCGGCGTAGTAGTTGCCACCGTTGTAGCTCGCCGACGAGATCGACGAGTGCGCAGAGTGGGTGGACGGGAAACCGTACGAGTCGGTCGAGCTGCGGCTGGATCCTTGGTTGCCATAGATATTCCTGGGGGTGATATCTGACTGGCTCAAGGAGACCATGCCCCGGCTGGCATCAAGAGCGTCGCTGAAGCTGCTTCGCTGGGGTTGTTGCGCGTTCAGTCTGCCAAAGTCAACTAATGAACTCTGTCGTTGCCGCTCGCTTTCCATGACGGGCTCGTAGAACGCTGTTGAGGGTACTGACGGATGAGAGGAACGACGGGAAGAGTCCTGTTGGTATGCATAGGGGCTGCGTTCGCTGGCGCCGTATTCCACCTGAGAATAAGGAGCCGAAGTGGGTGCATACGTGTTTGTGTTTGGAGGAGCAGATGTGCCATATCCACTGTTGTAACTCCGTGATAGTAGATCTTGCGAAACGTCTAGTAAGTTGTCTGATGCGAAAGAGCCATCCGGGAGAGCAATACCTGATCCGAGCGATGGAGCCGTCACCGGGAGACTGTGGTACGGGATCGCGATGCTGGTGGGACGCTGAACCGACTGGGCTTGCGACGTCGCATGAGACTCGAGACCAGACGACACATTCGGTGCGATCGAGGTCTGGTACATCTGCGGTTGCGGTTGCGTAGACCCAGGCGCCGACACCCACGGATTCGTGAAGTGCGGTTGTGAGTAACGCAACGTATCGTAGCCCATGCCGGCAAGCTGGGATTGCTGGCGATTGTCGACGGCCATGGCCATTCCGGGGGACAGGGTCGAGGTAAGAAGGAGCTCCCTTTTCAACAGGAAAGCTGACGGCAGTAGAAACAATCGGAAGAGCGAGCTATGGCAAGCACACAAAGGTCGGATTCCCAACAGAAGCTGAAACAAGGCGGGTCGAAGGGGTCGAGGGTTGAGAAACGTGGGGAGAGACGATCGTTGGAGCGAAGTGGTGGGATCTGCGCTTCTTTTGAAGTCGAGTCTGACACTGGGAGCACCCGTCCTAAGGGTTTCCAGGAGGAGTAATGATGGACGCTACGGGATGTCGATCGCAAGTCTACTCCCAACCAGGTGCCGTAGCGTTGGACCACAGAGATTGGGTTTTCGGGCCCTTTGGTCAACAACGACAGGGTGGTAGAAGCTCGAGCGTTTCAAGTGCAGCGTCGCGTGTGGAGAAGCAGACGTGAGCGGGCGCAGGGGCGGTCCGCAGTCGGGCAGCGTGGTGTGGTGGTGGTGAGAAGTGTGTATGGGAGCGGGCGGCGGTGAGTGGCCAGCGGGATCAGACCAGCAGCAAAGGAGAAAGGATGCTCAGAGCGAGGATGGATGTAGCACTGATTGTCTGACGGCGGTGCAGCAACAGGCGACGGTTTGCAATTGAGTGAGGCTTTTGGGGGCAGTGACTGATGATCAGCGGCGGTCCATCGGGGAGAGGTGATATGATAAATTCGGCAGCTTTGGGACTACGTCGTTGGTTCACAGCACATTCATCATAGGCTGGCAGCCAAGACCAGAGAGGGAGCAGGCTGGCTCAAGCGCAGCCACCACCGCAGACCCCGGACAGACGACGACGTGCGCGACAGGGCTTCGCGGCGCTAGCCTGCCCTGTTGGGCGGCTGCTTTAGGCGTGTGGGGAGCTCTGGGCTGCCGCCGTAATGCAGTGCCGCTGGTGGTCTCGCGGGCGGCGGACGGTGGTCGACGCAGGCGCGCTGCTGGACGTGCGGCCGCAAAACGACGGAGCCCGCTCGCGGAAGAGCTGGGTGCCGAACATGGCGCCGACAATGGCGGCGGCCGTGGCAGCGGTGGTGGTGGTTGAATTTCTGCGCCGTCGCGCGCCGTCGCTGCCAGCATCAAGCCTCCAGGGTGGCAGCGAAGGCTTGGGGGGGGGAGAGAGGGGGGGAGGGGCGGAACGGGCCAATCAGGGATGGGACGGCGCGGGAGGGCTCGTCCTGCTCTCCTTTTGCCCTTTTGTTTTGGCGTGCCGCCACCGTGCGCAGCGCCCAAGTCGGAGCCGTGGGCTTTAGTCACTTGCCTGTTCGGGCAAGTAGTGGGTCCCCCGGCTGCGCGCTAGCCCGCATCCGCGAGCACTGCAAAGTGAAAAATGCTGTTCACTCCCGGGGTCGTGATGGGAATTCTCCGGCCTCAGCTGACTCTCTCTCTCTGATCCTCCGCTAGCCACTCGGGCGGCGGGCGCAACGGCCAGCATGGACAGACGTGCAGCAGCACACTGCACGCTGGCCCCCCCAGCAGACCATCGCGATGCAGTAGAGTGCGCGCTGCGAGGGCCGGGGACTCGAGGCGCGTCTCGCGGTATTCGGTCCGCGACAGAGACACTGCCTCCGCAATTGCGTAAGGTATCTATCCTGGAGCCACCAGATCCTAGTCTTTGGTACCGCGTCGTCGACTCTCGGCGGCATGGAAATTAGCCTCCACGGCCTCCCCTGAGCGCTGCTGCGAGCGTTGAGCCATGGGCAGGCGTTTGATCGCCGTCCATTTTTCTTTTCTGGATCCGGTGCGCGTAGCTTCACCAAATTGCGGCCTCAGCACAGGTCACGCGCCGGCTACCATCTCGGGGCCTGCCAGCCCGTTCGTCGGCCTGTCCCCGGCCAATGGCCATCGACGGGGTCGACTGTCGCTGTACCTGCTTCGCACAGTGCATTCCCGCCAGGCCAATAGTGAAGCGGGCTTTGCTATAGCAAGCTCCAGTCCCGCTACTCGACTACATGATGCGCTCCAAGTGCGAGGAAGCTAGCGTCTGGCAAACGCGGTACGGATCCCGGACCTTCTAGGTGACATGGAACATGGAACATGACTGAGGGTGTTGGACGTCGAGTCCGCCGGAGCATGCCAAATTCGTGACCTGTCTGGTGAATTGCGCACTTCCAATATCCTCGACAGCCCATTCAATACATCCGCCGTTCCGCAGTATGATGAGAGCCAAGCCCATCTGTGCTCTGTTGCTGACACGACGCGGAGGGGAGGAATGGGAATGTCGTCACTGCTCCCTTTGCCGGCTCCACTGTTACGCTGCACCCTCGACTCGGTCTGCGGGGCCATTGGCTGCAGCCGTGGACATATACGGGGCCAAACCGTTGTCCCGGGTGTTGAGCGTCATCGTGCATCTCCCGTCTCGTCTCCTTCAGGACAAAGTGCCAGCCCAACTCTGCCTCAACCAGCAGCGCCAAATTGTGCTCTATCGCAGCACTTGCAGCGTGGCGCTCGACTCCCACGGCACATCTGCAGATGCATGGAGCTTCCCCGGTGGCAATCCACACTGCAGCGCCATGGCGACGGCTGTCATCTCACCGCTCGCATCCAACGGTCGTGAATGGCTGCCTTCTGCACCAGAGGGCCGCCTTGCATTTGCTAACGCGGAGTAAGGCCCTGCTCCGCTGCAGACCGGCTGGCTATGCCGCTATGCAGGGCCACCGGCCGTCATTTTTTGACAGTGTATTTCTTTCCGAATGCCACAAGCTTTGCCACCGTGGTACACCGTATTGCAGCACGCTCCAACTCTTATCTACGTCACTCCGAAACATGTGTCGCGAGCCACGCAGTCTGGTAGATGCCGTTGTGCTACCTTCGCCGACCAGCTGCCGCTGCCGCGTCGTTGTTTTTGGTGGCGCTGAAGCCGGCGCCGTCGACGTACAAAGTTCAAGAGACTGTGTGGGCTTGGGGCACACGGGACGGCGGCCTCCACCAGTCACGGCCACCGACAACGAGTCCGCCTGTCTCTCAAGCCCCATGGTGGGCTCCAGGGTCGGCACTCCACCGATATGTGGACCCTGCATACAGTGCGAGCCTGCCAGATCAACAAGGTTTATTAGCCGTTGCTTTTTCGCAAGCCTCCACAGCGCTGCTGTCCGAGCGCGCGCGCGCGCGCACACACCATGGCAGACTTTGCCCGATAAGCTCGACCGGCTTTTATTTCCGACGACGGCATTCCTTTCTGCGACGCTGGAGAGCGTTGACGGTCGAGTGAGTGGAGCAACGACATTCCGGCGCTGTGTGTTTCATGTGCGATCTTCGGGTGCATTCCTAGGCGATATCATTGGAGCCAAACGCGCGGCTCTACCAGATTTAATCTTGGCTCGGGTTGACGATGCAGTGAATACTTTAGAATTCGCCATCTGATTATGCCCGGCATCGACCTATGCGCGCTTGCCACAGGAGCTTAGCCAGGTTAGTCTCTCAGGAAGGAAGAAGCCGACGTGAGCAAATTGCCAATGTGCATACCGAAAGCAAAAAGGTAGCACACCATGTGAAGTCGCTGTGGGGGGAGCGGCCGTGCAGCTAGTCTCCTACTAGGCTTCAGATGCGGAGTGAAAGCTAATAAACTCAACGTTTTCCGACCGTCGCTCAACCGCGCGTCCGCAATCTGGCACCATGTGTCAGTTCTAGTGCCTACTAGCCTACTAGCTCACGATGTCCGTCCACCCTTGGGTCTTGCTTCAATATCGAACAGTGCAGCCTGTCATCCACGTGCGGGCAGACTGATCTTCAAACTCTCCAGAGCATCGACACCCGCAATATGCAGTCCAATGAAATTGGGAACGCAGCCGCATTGGGTACGCCTGCATCGTGTATCTATCAATCACGCGCATGTCGTGATGCGCCGATCTCCCTTCGTTAAGCCGTGCGGTGGAGTCCCAGTACCCCTCACCACGCCATTTGGACGTCCAACCCCACAGCGCCATCACCAAAATCATCGGACTCGGTACATCTCGGAAGAATCGGAAACCGTTTGACGGAAGAATGCAAGCGACGAGAGCTCCATGCATTCTCAGTTCCTCTCGTCTCTACGTGATGTCAAGTTGCTTTGCGAAGATGTGTCAGACCGGGATGCGACTCGCGGAGACTCCCACCATTACACGTAACTCGCCAAAGCACACAATTGCTGCGAGGGAAAACACAAAGCTTCTCCTATCCGTGACCACTACGGCATGCACAACAAACGCCGTAGTTCATCGAGGCTGCCCACTCACCAGCAGAGCGCGCCGAATACCCCAGCAATGCAGCCGTGCCCAATAATGAGGCTGAGTGGTCGCCGACCTCAACCATCCGCTCCTGGTCTTCTCATAGCTTGAACCACTATGTCGGAGTCACACTACTCACGAAGTATCATTGCAATGCGCTTGGCCGATTCTCCACGCTTTGCCCAGCGATAACTTGAGCGTCTACCAAATTACGCCAATTTGCAATCTTGAAATTGCAGAAAGGAGAGGCCCAAAAGCGGCGGGTTGCAGCGGGCGGTGAATGCTGGCAACGCACGAGACCAGACACGGCAGGAGCATAATCGGTTTTGGGTGTTCGTGTTTCGCCAGTTGTCGGTATCCGTGTTCTCCTTCACCTGTAGTCTTTCGAAGTTACCGTCTGTTCGCTGTCGCGCGTACGGAGTTTAATCAGCGATGGTCTCGCAGTGGACGAATCCCGAGTTATACTTTGCGTCGTCTGACTGCGAGATTCTATCGCAACGCTCGAGTTTCTACCAGCCTGGCGAGGCTTGTTGGCGAGGTCGGGGTCTGCCTCGTCCTCCAGCTTCTGCATGTTTTCCTGCGTCAGGGGTAGTTGAGACTTGCCCTCTTGGTAACTACCACGGCGGTGCAACTCAGCACCCGTGAGAGAAAGAAGTCTGTCATCCCGTAGACTGGACGCCATTTCCTCAGCCTGAATGCATCTGTGGGCCCGATCACCATCTGTCTCGTTACTTTTGGCCAATACGGCATCGTTCTCGAAATGTAGGCGGTCAAGCTTCGTCAGCGCTGGGTCCTGCACCGTTGTTTCAGATTCGACCGGAAGCTGAGCGACCTGCCGTCGATCGTTGAGTGGGGGGGTTGCGCTAGACCTCGCACGTGTTGATGGGTCCGTCGTGGACAGCCCGCGTTGAAGATCTTCGGCGTTCCTGGACTGGGATGCCTTGGCACGCTTACGCCTGCCTTCGATTGCCCATTTCACCAACATCATCTCCAGCACTTTGCCCTTCACTGGCTTCGCTAAATAATCCTGCAAACTTCAGCAACTCCAAGCAACAGCTAAGAGGGAACCACTCACATCCATGCCGGCTTGTTCGCACTTTTCTCGGTCACCCTGGATTGCTGAGGCTGTCATCGCAATGACTGGGATGTTCCGAACATCGGGCGCATCGTTGAAGTCCGTTCTGATGGCATGGGTCGCGCTGTAGCCATCCCGTATAGGCATCTACGAAGGATTTATCAGTAAGCGCTTCATGCGACGTGTTGTGATTGCATGCCTGTACGTCCATAAGGATAATGTCCGGACGGGGGTGTGCGGGAGAAGGTGCTTTGGCCAGATAATCAAGCGCCTCCTGCCCGTTCCACACAGCATTGACGTTGAAATGCAATTTCTTTATAGTTTTCAGTGCAATCTGTTGGTTGATTTGACTACAGGAAGGTGGTCAGCAAGGCAGGGACCGCAAGGGGCTGGGTTTCAACTCACTTGTCCTCAACCACCAGAACATTGATCCCCGCTCTCTCGCTGTCCGATAAGCTGAGCAAAGAATCTGGAATACTAGGATTAAGGCCCGCCTGTATCGATGAGTGCTGTGATTCACCACGGCCATGAACGTTCCTCGCAATCCCGTTATGCAGGTTCGGTGTCGCCGGTGGTGTATGATCCCCCGAGCTGCCACATGACACCGAAACATCAGACTGCAGCCGATCAGGAATTGACGCAAGATCAATCAGCGGTGAGCTGTCGTCCTGGTATGGCGCTCGGTTGAACGGAATGCTAAAAGTAGCGGTTGTTCCAATTCCCAGCTTCGACTCCAACTCGATATGCCCATGCATCAGTTCCACGAGATTTTTGCTGATTGTAAGTCCCAAGCCCGTACCCCCGAATCGACGAGCGGTGGAGGAGTCTGCCTGGCTGAAAGGCTGAAAAAGGCGTTTACGGACTTCCTCTTCAATCCCGATTCCAGTATCCTTAACGACGAACTGCACTGTGACCGTCTCTGGCGTCTCGTCCGTATTGGATACAGTTAAGTGGACATGACCATCGCTCGTGAACTTGATACTGTTTGTTAGCACGTTGGTGAGAATCTGCCGTAGGCGTCCTGGATCCCCCATGACCCGGAGGTCTCGTTCCACTTCTGGTTGCATGTAGCTCTCGTAGACAATGTTCTTCCGCTGCGCCGCAAAAGCCATCATTTTGTTGACGTCTCTGAGGACGACCGACAAACTGAATTGTACCTCCTCCACGTCCAGACGCCCACTCTCCACCTTGGAAAAGTCTAGGATGTCGTTGATGACCGCAAGTAGGCCGTTGGCGGATCGGTGTATATTCTCTGCACACTCCTTCTGTTCCTCGTCCAGATCCATATCCAGGAGGAGCTCGCTCATTCCGATGCAGCCAGCGATTGGTGTACGAATCTCGTGGGACATGTTCGCGAGGAATTGACTCTTCATCCGACTTGCTTCCTTCGCTGCCGCCGCGTTAGCTAACAACCGGCTGTTCTCCTTCTCTTGTTCTTTGAGCTGCATGTCCCGCTCCCGCAATTCTGTAACATCCATTGATACCCCAATCACTCCGTCGATGAAGGATTCGCTTTCGACACCGCCTGTTCTTGATCGTGTCCACATTGGTACGAGGCGAGTCCGATAATAGCGCTCTAAATCGGTGTATCTCTCCATGATTTCATCTTGAGCTTTGCCTTCCAGGATCTCATTCATCGGTTGGCGCCAGCGTTCCATATCTTCGAAGCATTCGTAGATGTTGTGCCCAAGCGCTTCCGCGTGCCTTTGCGTATTACCAATGCTGGCCATGTCACCTTCGAGCAAGACGAGTTCGCTCTCCCTGTTCACCGCCCACAGTGTAACCTTTGCATGTTCGATAACCCGGAGAAGTTGCGCTCTTGTTTGTCGTGCTGCTTGGCGGGCCTCGACGAGGTCGTGAATGTCAGTACAAGTGCCAAACCACTTAACAATCTCTCCTTGGTCATCGTAGAATGGCACCGCTCTTCCAAGCATCCAACGGTAAACCCCATCGTGCCGTCTTGCTCGGTACTCCGTAAGATATTCGTCTCCAGTTGCAAGCGAGTGCATCCAACGTTCCGCAGTACTTCCAGCAATGTCTTCGGGGTGGAATCCTCGTGTCCAGCCCTCCCCCAACGATTCCTCTTGCGTAAGGCCCGTGTATTCATACCAGCGTTTCGAGTACCAATCGTGTTCTCCATCAGGTTTCGTAGTCCACACCATGACCGGCATGAAATTTGCAATGTATTCAAACTGCGACTCGTTCTCCTTGATCTGCGCGGCGATCTTCTTCGTATATTCGGTAACGTCCTTGAACACCACTATACCCCCGAGGAATTCGCCCGTGACATCATGTAGAATCGGTTCGCCTGTGACATCAAACACCATTCGATTGCCTGTTCCAGGCTTGCGCATACCGACACGCCGACTTTCGATACGCTGTTGACTACGGCATAGCTCCATGATGGGGAATTCGTCCACAGGCAATTCGCGTCGAAAGTCTTCGGTCCAGAGGGTGAATTGTTTGAGGAAGACCCTTTGGTCGGAAGAGTTGTAGGTCGCGTCCTCGGGAAGTAGCTCTAAGAGGGCCTTATTAGGTATTCCAAAACCTTCGTCTTTCCACATAGCGTATGCGGGCATGCTGATGGAGTTCAATATGGCATCTTTCATCTGCGTTGCTTTCTGAAAGATAGAAGCAGACATGGACGAATCATTCTTAGCCTTTAGAGGTGCCCCGCGCGGAGGAAATTCGGGTGGGGAAAGAATAGGCGTTGAAGTTCTAGAATTGGAATTCGAAGATCCTGAGCGCTGATCTGACGAAGAGCTCGATGCTGAGCCACGAGATTTGTTCGAATGTAAGCCCGTGGTTGTCCTGAAGATTGACGAATACCAAGTCAGCAAAGCTCTTTTAGACAGGTTTCAGTACTCGTCTTCGCGTTCCGGGGCCGTAATGGCAGGCGGTTAGGACAAAGTTGTACCCGGAAGTTGCGTACCTAGCCACTATCCTGTTAGACGGGCGGGCCGCAGGTGCCGACTCTTTAGTTGTACCTCGAGCACTAGTGAACGTGAGTGTGAAGTATTGGGTATCTTCAATGCTCCAGACGGAGATGATTAGGGTCGCCTGAAGTGCGGTCTCATAAGCTGAGCTCTTATTGGGTCGAGGTCCGCAACGAGAGCCATCGCGGTCGAGAGGTGCCTGTAGTTGGGAGTTGGTAGTCAGTAAAGATCTTTCAGAGGAGTGTCAGACGGGTATCAGAGCCCGTTACATCCTGAGGGCTGTGTGGTGATGCCAGAACACGACACTCTCCCACAAGACACCCGCTTCATCCGCCAGAGTTACGTACGACAACTACATCGACCGATGTGTCTTGCACCATAGTCCTAGTCAGGTTCGTACTGCTTAGTTCAGGTAGCTTAGGCGGCGGTTCGAAGCGATTTGGGAGTACGCTCAAGGCTGTAGGCGTGCTAGCGCCACTCTCTGAAGGTACTTCGTCGACTGAATCTCCATTCTTGCTTGTAGCAAAGTCTTCGAGAATAGAGTCTAGGAAGGTCTGAATGCAGTCAGCTAACAGTACAGTCACCCTGTGTATACTTGACGTGGACCAACCTCCCACGAGACCATTATAGGCGAGCCGTTCTGTAGAATGTCTACTCCAAGCTCAGCCATACTCTTTCCCTGCAAAGACTCCGTGATCGACAGTCCTTCGGTAGCGGTGCATTCAAAATCGATCCCGAGTAGACGCCCCATAGCTTCGTTTGCCAGCAAAACGGTCTTTTGCGACGACAGTACCAGAAGAGGAATCGGCAGATATTGGAGCGCAGTAAGCGCAGCCTCCGTGGGTGTTGGCGCGGTTGGTAGTTCTATAGACATGGAGTCCTCATTGTCGTTGCTGTCTGCGGATGCAGGCAAACCATGGCGATCGGATAGGTCGAAATACCCGCTGCGCTGCGATTCTGTGCCATCCATTATGATTACTGCGTCGTCTAGGAGGAGGGTGCTATATTGTTTCGAGCACACCGGATCGATCCAATCCAAGCAAAAACGCCTTCACGCCCGCACGAAATCATGGACAAACCCGAGTGCCAGAAACATGAAAGCCACCCAAAACCGTGTAAGCCGAAAGTCGAATCCAAGGACTTGCGGCAAGACGGGCGAAACCGAATGGTTTTGGGGATTCGTAGTGTCCGGCAATAGCGGAGGTACTTCAGGGTCGATGCGCCCAGTGTCGATCGTGGAGTCCGAGAGCGGGTCTAGACCGTCGTTAATGTCGGGATGCGGCACGCGAGGATGCACAAACACAGCTCCCGAGCTTGGGCTGTTGCCGTGAATTTGCAAATGTTGGAGCGGAGCACACGTTTGGATAGCGTGGGACTTTGGATGCGCGTCTCGTGGGGTTGTTGCAAAAGACTGCAAGCAAGTGAGACCGTCACGGCAGCGAAGAAATGGACGTATGACGTCGGTGTTGATCAAAGATGAGGAGCTAATCGATGAAAGGAACGGCGCTGGGCGGTGACAGGCAACCAGGCGGACTGGCGCCGGCCCCGTAGGCCGCTGCTCGCACATGGCATTTGGAGAGGGGCATGGTTGGGGATGGTCCTTTTTTAAGAGTGCTGCTTCGCCAACTGGTCGATCTCGACTCGATCGGCTTGAGCACCTTGCATGTTTCTCGCAGAACAGCGCACCGAGTAAGGGGTTTTGGGAGTCGAAAAGGACATCATGATGCACCGGATTCTTTGGAGAGTCTAATGGTGCTAGTTTTGCGCTGCTGCGACCGCTGTGAACCCGTCGATCCAGCCATACGGCCTTCTCGGCACTTGATGCTAGCACCCCTGCACACCAGCTTTACGATCGGGCGGAGAACCAAGGTGGTCTGATGTTCGCATATGGCAAGGCGCATGTTTTGTTTTGTGTCACACTAAGTAGTACACTGAAACACGGGAAGAAGGAGTAGCGAAACCAAGATATTGGGTGTTTGCACTGACAGACCCGTACGCGGACTGCATATGTGGTCGAATGTGGATGGTCACGTGATTTTTCGGAATATCTCTCGGCACCACCAGCTGTCTTCTTGACAAGGCAGCAACAGCAAGACCGCACGAAACCACTACCCGCACCCCTCCAATACCCACACGACCGCTTCCGCTACCTCCCAATTCCCATACGAGCCCTAGAAGATGGTTTTCTTTGGCCTCGGAGGCCTCCTCTACAGTACAGAAAGCTCCTGTGCAAGACCGCACAACCCCAATACTAACGACCACAGTCGCCGTCCTTCTCATAAATGGCATAGCCATCCTCTCCGAAGACCGCTTCCTCGCGCGCAGTACGTAGACCTATGCCGTATCCCTCAGACATTCCCCAGACCCCTCGCGCTCCAAGCTTCGGAAAGCCACACGAGCACTCGATGTGTCCCCGCTTGCTCCCCCGTCCCACGGTCCAAACATACAAGCACAGATACACGGCTGACATAGCATACCGCAGTTGGCTGGACGGCTTCAGCATCTGACCCGGGCTTCGGCGGCCCACGCGACGACGTGGGCATAAAAGCGCGCCTGATCAACTTGGTGTCCTCAGTACGGACACTGATGAGGAGTAGGTCGCCCAAACTCCGGTTTCGGAGCGCATGCTAACGAGACATAGTACCACTTATTGTCATCAATACAGCCATGATCGTGTACCTCTTGATTTTCGGATGAGCTCCAAAGAAGAACACGGCACGAACCGTACTCCGCGCATGTCGAGGGAAGGATGGCCAGGGCATAGAACATTGGGAGAGGGGTAACATTGGGACGGGCGGTGGAGGACAAAGGAAGCACGTATGTTCGGGAAGGTCGTTGAACCACGGTAGATTGATAGCGCATCACTACCACATCGCCTGTGTGCGTTGTAAGCTGGAGAAGTGCGTTCTCGCCGCACCTAGATCGGAGAGCTATATCAAAGGGGAATGCTATGGCGTGGGCACAAGCATCGAAAGTAAAACATGCTACTCAATGCGAAATTGAAACTCACGCGCTCAAGACGACAACCATTGTATTCTCATGCGAACGCCCTGATCTTACAGCTACGTAACGAATAATCGCAAACAGGACCTTGGTTAAAATCGAACATCAGTCATGGAAGACCTGGTTTGGCACATCGACGGCTACCGTTAACATCTCTAATGTAATATCGAAAAAGCGACTTAACACCCTAAATTTACAGCTACATGACGAACAACCCCCAAAAAGGACATTAAACAAGCTCGAACATCACTCACGAAAGACCTAATTTATCAAACACCGACAGCTACATGACGAACAACCCCAAAAAAGACATTAAACAAGCTCGAACATCACTCATGAAAGTCCCGACTTGTCAGACATCGACGGCTACATTGAACGTGCAACAGGCTCGTCCAAACACAGAGAACAAGACACGGGCACAATCGCTCACTATGCAAAAGCCAAAGCATATTCATCCACTCCACATACGCTCATATTCGACTATAGCCACACGGACATACCTCACCATTGCTAAAAACAACAAAACAATGCCAAGCGCCCATTCGAAAATGCCCAAGAGCCACACATCTCGCATAAAGGATGTGCAGAACACACCCATGTACATAGCCCCCGCAAGCTAAGAATGCTCCATTTTGGGTAACGCGAGAGTCACCACGTCACCCCCGTCTGTCGGCAACAACGCGAGCAATATACACAAGATCCGCACCCAAAAAAAGTATACATAAGTTGAGAGGTTCCCCAGTGGTCGCTACAACCTCGTCCCTCCCACCCAAAGTGGTTAAATGCGAAAGTCGAGAAGCTTGCGCGTACTCAGAGATGAAAGGTCGATTTCTTTCTCCCCAAGCTAAATCGATGCTTCTTCTCCTTGTCTCCTCTATCGAATGTGGCTAAAGGCGTACCACTCGTATCCGTGTCCGCGTTCGGCGTACTCGGCGCGTCGTTCTCCGCTTCATCATGCTTGTCTTTAGAACCAGGCCAGAACTTGGGCTTATGCTTCAAGCTCATGGAAGTGTGTCTGAACCTGCTGAGCCCAAGCCCGCTCTTGGCACCGACGCTTCCGAAGCCATTGGCCTTCTCTTTTTCCTTCTCAGGCTCTTTCTCCACCTCTACTCCAGCGCCCGTCACCTTCCGTTTCTTCAGTTCCTCGTTTGCGGAATTCCTAGAAGCCTCGAGAGCCAGACGGAGTTCTTCCTCTTGCTTACGGTAGTTTTCGCGCCGTGTGGTTTCCATTTCCTTGCGTTTTTGCTTGGCTTGCTTCTCGAGCTCTTTTTCTTGAGCTTTGCGCTCTTTCTCGTCCCTAGCCTTGTCGGATTTCTCCTTTTTGGACGCTAGGTTGCTCTTCCGCGAGCCAAGGATGGGGATGCTGGTTGCGATCTGATCCAATGTGTTGTGCTCCGTTGTTGGTATCGCCGGCGCGGTTGCGGCATGGTTCAGGCTGGCAAAATGTTCATCTTTTTCTACCGTTGGAGTTGTCGCATTCAATAGCGGGTGGCCGTTAGAATGGCCATTGGCTTTTGGCGTGGTGACCGATATAGGCTCCGCAGGTACCTCGGTCGCCTGCTTTTCAGCAGCTAGGTCTTCGGCTTCTAGTTCCCGCTGCATGGCCTCCTCGGTCGTCTCTTGATAAAACAAGACATAGGCGCAGGCTAACTCGTTCGGACCTCCGAAGAAGCGGCGGACATACGCTTTGTCTACAGGCTCCACCATCTCATCGTCGAACAACAGCCAGCCTCGGTCCTGGGTCTTGATGATTGATATGTAGTGACCATGATAAGGTCCACCTCCTATATGAACTACCACAGCGTAAAGCTCGTAGAGCCTGTCGGGGTCTTCGGCGTCGTCGGTCGTGTTGAATAGTCGGAGATAATATGGGTAGACCACGCGGTGGAATAGTTTCTGCAATCGCTGCAGGTCCTCGGTATATTTGAACCTCTTCAGATGCAGAGCAAGAATCTTTGGTAATCGCTTGATCTTCATCCTCTTCTCCGCCTCTTGTAGGCCGCCACAGTTGTCACAGTGGAACTTGTTGCGTTCGCAAAGCATCTCCTCTTCGGAGAACTTCCGTAAACAGCTAGTCACCGAAGAATGTTGTTCCAGATCCACGGACAAGTCCAAGAAGGCCTCATCTCGTTGCGACACGTTCTCGCATGTCAGACATCGTGTTTCAGAGGTGAGAGTCCCTTCGAACAACTCGTGCACCCAGCCGGTGCTGTTTGGTATCGCCGAGCTCCGATCCGGGACTACTG
>Ga0247803_1000408_pt1 | contig 23639 bp, 20 predicted proteins | sample UWRJL014104B1_FD_180928 | JGI IMG/M metagenome (GOLD analysis project Ga0247803, IMG submission 180928) | Plant litter microbial communities from Arlington Agricultural Research Station in Wisconsin, United States - UWRJ-L014-104B-1 | ecosystem: Environmental > Terrestrial > Plant litter >...
GATTATGAAGCCTGGGCTAAAGGCCTTAGGGCAGCCGGCTATGCCACCGACCCAAAATATCCTGAAAAGCTAATTGGCCTGATAGAGCGCTTTGAGTTGGCACAATACGACCAGGAAGTATTGGGCGGAAAAGTAAAGCCAAAACCGGTTATTTTAAAGGATCAGCCTGCAGTAGTGGCAAACGAAAAGCTTCCGGCGCAGCTAAATACGCCTAAAACCGTACCCCCCGGCACTACCGTTACCGTAACAACACCTGCCGAAAAGGCCCCGGCTGCCATAATCCCGGCCGCTACCATACAGCAGGAAGGTTCGCCACAACCACCGGATGCAATAGTTACCCAGAGCTACACCGTGGCGCAGGGCGATACGCTGTATTCCATATCAAAAAAACACAACACTACTGTAGACGAACTTATACGCCTTAACAGCCTTGAGGGCAATGCCATAAGCATAGGGCAGGTACTTAAAGTAAGATAAACAATGTTATACGAAAGAAGCAGCCGCCTTTTTGACGAAGCAAGCGCGGTAATACCCGGCGGTGTTAACTCTCCCGTGCGCGCCTTTAAGGCCGTGGGCGGTACACCCATATTTATTAAAGAAGCTAAAGGGCCGTACCTTTTTGACGAAGACGGCAACCGCTATGTAGACTACATAAACAGCTGGGGACCCATGATACTGGGCCATGCCTACCCTCCCGTGGTAGATGCCGTTATAGCGCGCGCTAAGAAAGGCACATCATTTGGCACACCTACCGCGCTGGAAACCGAGATTGCCGCACTAGCCATCAGCATGGTGCCTAATATAGATAAGATACGTTTTGTAAACAGTGGAACTGAAGCGTGTATGAGCGCCATACGGCTGGCACGCGGGTTTACCAACCGCGAAAAGATAATAAAATTCGCGGGGTGTTACCACGGGCATTCTGACTCGTTCCTGATACAGGCGGGCAGCGGCGCGGTAACGTTTGGCAGCCCAAACAGCCCCGGCGTTACGCAGGGTACGGCTAAGGATACCTTGCTGGCCACCTACAACGACCTAAATAATGTAGCCGGTATTTTTGCGGCTAACCCTAACGAAATAGCCGCTATTATTGTAGAACCCGTAGCAGGTAACATGGGGTGCATCCCCCCGGCTGACGGTTTCCTTGAAGGCCTGCGCCAATTGTGCGATGACAACGGCGCACTGCTTATTTTTGACGAAGTAATGACGGGGTTCCGCCTGGCAAAAGGTGGCGCGCAGGAGCTGTACAACATTAAGGCTGATATTGTTGCCTTTGGTAAAGTAATAGGCGGTGGGCTACCCGTGGGCGCTTTTGCAGCGAATAATGAGATTATGAATTACCTTGCACCCGTAGGCCCAGTATACCAGGCCGGTACGCTAAGCGGCAATCCGCTTGCCATGGCCGCAGGGCTCGAAATGCTCAAGGTGCTCAACGCCGATACTGATATTTTCACACGCCTTGACGCTAAAACGGCCTACCTGGAAACAGGCATCCGTAACATATTGGAGAACAAAAACATCGCCCACACCATAAACCGTAAAGGCTCTATGATATCGGTGCATTTTGATGCCCGCCCGGTAACCGATTTTGCAACGGCAGGCTACGGCAATAACGATAGGTTTAAGAAATTCTTCCATGGGCTGCTTGATAATGGCGTGTATATAGCTCCATCAGCTTATGAAAGCTGGTTTATTACCGACGCGCTTACCTACGAAGATTTAGATTTTACTTTAGCAGCGATAGAAAAAGTGGCGGATATGTTATAATTTAATAAATCTAAAGATAAACTTATTGCAGATTTTTTTACCACAAGGTACACAAAGATTTTTCACAAAGTCCACAAGGTAGACGCCTACGTCGCATGGGCACAAAGCTTTGTCTTCTTTAAATAAATTTATCGAGAAAGCTTTGTATACCTTGTGGTAAAATTTATTTAAGCCTGCAACGCAAATTTCTTCAATATCCTGTAATGCGATTTTAGCGCCGCAGTAAACGTAGGGCTTTCAATATACGGTACATCAAACTCTAAAGCGGTTTGTTTTACGATATGCCCTATTTCGTGATAATGTATGTGGCATACCTTGGGGAACAGATGATGTTCTACCTGCCTGTTTAACCCCCCTAAAAAGAATGCGGCAAAACGGCAGTCTGAAGCAAAATTTGCCGTGGTGCGCATCTGGTGCTCGGCCCAGGCCTCCTCTATATTGCCATCTTCGCCCGGCGCCGGAAAATCAGTACCTTCTACCACGTGCGCTAACTGAAAAACCAGCCCCATGGTAAAGCCCTGGGCAAAGTGCATCGCTAAAAAGCCAATGATAAACTGCCACCAGGTAACGTTTAAAACCAGCAACGGCAATACAATAAATAAAAAGTAATATGCCGCTTTAGAAAGATATAGCTTAATGGTTGCTATCCGCGTATGCTGTACCACGGTGTTGCCAATTTTTGCCTGGTGAAATTTTTTGTAATCTTTACGGAACGCCCATGATATGGAAGCCAGGCTGTACAGCGGGAACGCATACCAGTGCTGGTAGCGCTGCACTTTATGGATGGGCTCATCGGGCGAAATGCGTATAAGGTAGGGGGCAATTTCTATGTCTTCATCATGCCCGGGTATATTTGTATAGGTATGGTGCACGGCATTGTGCGTTATGTTCCACACATAGGCACTGGCCCCTAAAAGGTTAAAGATTGAGCTAAAGATATTGTTTACAACCTTATTAGACGAAAATGCGCCGTGTATGGCATCGTGGCACACATTAAAACCTACAAAAGCGCTAAACATGCCCAACAGCATGGCAAGGGGTAGCATTACCCATACGCCAAAGTGATTTGAGATGATAAGGCCGTAAAGCCCAAAAAAACCGGTAAGGAAAAAGATGGTTTTTGCCCACATCCTTGGGTTTGCATTTATCGATTTGTTTCCCTCAGCAAAATGCGCGTCTACACGCTTTCGTACTGTGGCAAAAAAAAGCGACTTGGGATGATTCCTGAATTTTAACCTGTTCATATCAATTAAATAGCCACAACCTTAAATTACTATTCGATTATGACATAGATTACAATGGGGGCATAAAACCGGTAAAATCCGGAATTTTCTGTCAGCCACACTGCCTGTTGAAGTATTGTGCTAATATAAACGAAAGAAACTCGGAAATAGTTTTAATTATTAAATATTTAACTGCAAAAACACCACTTTATAATCAAACTGCTAAATTTCATAAAAATCCCTGCTGTATGGCTTCCTTAACCAGCGAACTGTTGTCTATAACGCCAAAGGCCTTTTTCATGCTGGCAATGCGTTTTTGTATACTGCTGTCAGACAGGAATACCAGGTTAGCCAGCTCCATTGCCTTATAGCCTTTTGCCATAAAAAAAAGTATCTGCCGGTTAGTGTCATCTACCATCAGCTCTTTTTTCCACACCTCGCTAATACTATGGGTTACCGCCATGCTTATGTAGGTGTCGCCTCCGGTAATTGCCGTAGCTGCGTCGCCAAGGTTTTCGGGCGTAAGTTCGCCTTTGGTAACAAAACCCTCAGGGCTTACCCGCTTAAAAATATCATACAGCACCAGTATCTCGGTATGTGCGGTAATCATAATTATTTTGCACGCGGGCATGGCTTTGCGCAGCAGCAGGGCAATATCGGTACCGTTTCGCAGTTTTTTTTCCTCATAAGTTGGCAGGCTATGGTCTATTATGGCCAAGCTAAAAGAATTGCGTGTGGATATAACCGCATCATAAGCAGCTTTGCAGGATGCGGCAATAGTAACGTTAGGTGCGTTTTCGGCAAAACGTTTTAGCATTACCGTTTTGTAACCATCGGTAGTAAAAGGGTGGTCGTCTACAAGGAGGATATTCATTATAATGGTCAATAGGCTTATACACTCCCGAAGGTACTAAAGCGGGAGGTAAATTCTGTATAATTTATCTTAAATTTTAGGTTCAGCAGCACATATCATTCGATATTAACGTAGTGAAACGCTATAAGAGTATGCCCATTTTTATAAAAAGCATACATTTGGAAAAAACATTTGTTAATGGCTGCCGCATTTTATAAGAACCTGCTGCTTTTATGTTGCCTCTGTCTCATTTTTGGCTGTGGTGAAAAACACGAAATACAGGAGGCACAAAGCATTATTAAACAACTTGAAGCTTCAGACAGCCTTGAGCCAAAGCAACGCGTGGCAATACTGGATAGCCTGTATGCCGGCCTGAAAACGTGCAGTAACGACAGCCTTAACCGTGAACTCGTTCGCAAAATAGCTGCCCGTTATTACAACATTGGCCACAATGAAAAATTTGGTCGCACAACGCGGCACTTTCATAGCATGGCTGTGCAACAAAACGATACGGTAATGATGGCCCTTGGCGAGTATTACCTGGGCGATTATTATGATTTTGCAAATAAACCGGATAGCAGCCTTTACCGCTACTTACAGGCCGAAAAACTATATATGGCCGCTCACGATACCCTTAATGCCGGCCGGGCAATGCAGTGTACCGCCACCGTATTATATTACAATGGTAACTATGCCGAAACCGAAGTGCAGGCCATAAAGGCGCTCAGGCTTTTTCAGAAAGCTAACAATAACGAACTTATATACGACTCCTATATGGCGCTGGCCCTGGCGCTTACGGACATGAAAAATTATAATAAGGCGCTGGAGTATTACCACCTTTCGCTGGAACAGATAGAAAAGATGGAAAAAGAAGGCATTTATACCGACGAGCTGCTCAACCACTTCAGGGCATCGACTTATAACAACATGGGTATAATATATGAGTATAAAAAAGAATTTGAAACCGCTATATCATTTCACAACAAAGGGCTTAAAATTACAGACATTAAAAAAACATATCCGCATGTATATGCCATGTTGCTAAGCAACAGGGCTTATGCAAAAGCATTAGGCCACGACCTTGGCCCACAGGTAAAAGCAGACCTCTTTAAAGCGCTGGCCATTCGCGACAGCCTTCAGTTAAAAAACGGCATCATATCGAGCCGTATGCATATTGCTAAATACTATCTTATGAACCACGACACCCTTACCGGGCTGCGCTATATAAGGGCAGGCCTTAAAGATGCAAGGGCTATCAATAGCGTGTCTGACATTACCGATGCGCTTACGCTGCTTGTTGTGTGCGACCCAAAAAACAACGCCGTATACTCTGAAGAATTTTTCAGGATTACCGACAGCGTGCAACAGGCTGAGCGCGCCACCCGCAATAAATTTGCCCGTATAGCCTATGAAACTGAGCGTATAGAGCAGCAAAACAGGCTACTTAGCAAACGCATTAACCTGGTAGTAGCCGCCGGAGCCTTACTGCTTATTTTTACCACCGGCCTTATTATTATTATAAGGCTGAGGGCTAAAAACCGCGAACTGCGCCACGCCGGCGAGCAGCAGGTGGCAAACGAAAAAATATATACCCTGCTCATGCAGCAGGAAGCCGAAGCCGAAGCAGCAAAAATTAACGAGCGCAACCGCCTGGCCATGGAACTGCACGACGGCATACTGAACCGTATTTTTACTACCCGATTTAACCTGAGTCAGTTAGAGGTAAAAGACGAGGCTAAAAAGAACCTGCTGGTGCAGGAATTACAAGACACCCAAGACGAAATACGACAGCTTTCGCACGACCTTAAGGAGAGCTTTTTATCTGAAAATGAGAGTTTTACATCAGCCTTAAACGAGCTGGTGGAAAAGCAGCAGGACGCAAACGGCCCTGTTTTTGACCTGCATATAGACAAGTTCATCAACTGGGGGGGCGTAACGCCCGAAACCCGAGTAGCTATCTTCCGTATCATACAGGAAGCCAGCACAAACGCTAAGAAACACGCGCAGGCAACTAACTGTAACATAGCGCTTTTAGCACAGGGACAAACCCTAAAACTGCGCATTTGGGATGACGGTAAGGGTTTTGAAGCCAAAAACGAAAGACACGGCATCGGGCTTAAGAACATTGCCGACCGTATTAAGTCCCTGGGCGGGTCGTTTACGGTAAGCTCCGAGCCGGGACAAGGTACTGTTATTGAGATACTTGTGTGATTTTGTACCGTTAAAAATCATGGGGTTACACAGCCGTCCTGGCCCGGGTTACAGCGGTAAGGCAGCAAATCCGGGGGGAGGGATGGCAGGGGTTTTACCAAACAATAAAAACCCCGAACAGGAAAATCAGAAATGGTAAACAATTAGTTTCTAAGGCTTTGGCTAACCCATACCGCTCTAAAGTACGGTTAGTGGCAAAGCATAATTGTTATTTCGTGATAAGGTGTCTTGGCTTGTTAAGAAACGATGTGCCAAATGTATATTTTTTAACATAATATTTTATTATTATGCCAGCACAAAACACAATATAAGTGTGTTAAATGAGGAAAAACCGTAATTCCGATATCGGAAAAACAATTTCCAAAATTTTAAAAAAGCAACGGCGAAAATTTTCGCTAATAATGTTTCACAGTTACTTATTATCTTACACAAAAGGCAGGTTTTATTCCACTTTGTGAAACAAAAAGGCCATTTTTAGCGGATCACCAAAAACGCATATAACTATCTGCATATAAGAAACTTAATGTGTCATCTCAAAAAACGTCTTCCACAATGGGCATTTTTATCTTCCACAGCTTTTTAAAGTGTGTTGCCCATAGGGTTTTTTTCGGCACGTTGTACTGAACAATTGCCTTCAGTACAGGGTGTGGTATTGGGTAGTAATTTTGCAGGGTGGGTGTTAGGTTAAGGAGTGTAGGGAACAAATTCTTCTAACGTGTCAGAATAATATCCCGCCTCATGTTCAAAATAGTTATCATAATAATATACCCTGTTTTTATTAGCCAGCAGATACAGGTATTGTTGTAAAATGTTATTCACGTCAAGGTATACCCATTTATTCACCGTGGTAAAGGATTGCGAGTTTTTATTTAGATAAGAATATGGCTTATCCAGATAGGCGTTAAATCCATTAACATCATTAAATTGATATAAATGTATAATTTCATGCGATAGTATATTATTAAACCCCGGCTCGCCCGGCTTGTAAACAATATTGCCAGGGTATGCTATAGCATCGCTATTTGTCTCTTCCCACCGTTTTGTATTTGAAGAAAAAATAAAATGCCCTGTTTGCAATGTCTGGCCCAATTCAAATTTGGTTTGCAGTGCTATCCCTACCGTATATACTAATGCTACAGGCATCACTTTATAGCGCACGCTAAACTTATCCTTAACGTGTATCTCTATCCTGCTAAAGCCATAATTAATGTGCCATTTTTCCCATAAATTTCGATTAGCTGCCGCATTTTCGACTATTGAAGTTCCCGCTGCATTTAAAATTTTTGATGGCCATGCAAAACCGAGTTCATTATTTTTGTGAATAAGCCGTACCATGCGTTTACTCTCAAAAACAGCATAACCGCCCAGGGCGCCCTGCCATAGCCCCTTAACAAATACTTTACCCAGCTTTTCGTCAGGCTTTTTATTAATCATCGCTCCGATACCGCCCGTTAGCGACCCTAATCCTATATTATATAAGCCCGCCTGTGTGTCATTGCGCTGGGCAGCGGATAGCTGATAAAAAAATGAAAATATTAAAAAAGTAGTTATTTTCTTCATTCATTAAATTGGTTAATTTGATTTATTAAAATCAAATTGTATACCATATTTCGGTGGTTAAGATTTTATTAGATACGCCGGCACGAGTGAAGCTATTCCCCTCTTCGGAGGGGTGGCTGAAAGCCGCGGTGGGTTTCTCAAACAAAGAAATCTATAAGCGCAACCACCCCACCCTACGGGCACCCCTCCGAAGGAGGGGAATATCTTCACTCGCATGTTAAAAAATCGGTGTAAATCAGCGATTACGCAGCATCCGCGTAATCCGCGTTCCATCTAAAAGACAAAAAAACTCCCACTGTTACCGATGGGAGTTACTATATTTAAACTTTGAGATTCCTCCACTTCGGTCTACCCGAGGGCCTGCCCGAACAGGCGAAGCAAATGGAAGAAAAAACTACACTAATCCATTCGCTACTAAATACTCGGCAATCTGTACCGCGTTAGTAGCAGCGCCTTTGCGCAGGTTGTCGGCTACTATCCACATGTTAAGGGTGTTGGGCTGGGTTTCATCACGGCGGATGCGGCCCACAAAAACATCGTCCTTCCCTTCGGCATACAGCGGCATGGGATATTCAAAGGCATCAATATTATCCTGCACGGTAATGCCCGGGGTGTTCCCTAAAATCTGGCGCACCTCATCAACATCAAAGTCCTTGCTAAACTCTATGTTAACGCTCTCGCTGTGGCCGCCCACGGTAGGGATGCGCACCGTGGTAGCGGTAACCCGTATGGAGTCGTCGCCCATTATCTTCTTGGTTTCCTTAACCATCTTCATTTCCTCTTTGGTATAGCCATTGGACTCAAAAACATCTATTTGCGGTATAGCATTGCGGTGTATCGGGTACTTATAGGCCATTTCGCCCTCTATGCCGGCGTACTCGTTTTCCAGCTGTTTTACGGCCTTTACGCCCGTGCCGGTAACGCTCTGGTAGGTAGAAACCACCACGCGCTCTATGTTATATTTTTTGTGCAGCGGGTTAAGCGCCAGCACCATTTGTATGGTAGAGCAGTTAGGGTTGGCTATCACTTTGTCATCGGCAGTCAGTTCAAAGGCGTTTATTTCGGGCACTACCAGTTTTTTGGCAGGGTCCATCCTCCACGCGCTGGAGTTATCAATAACGGTGGTACCGGCATCGGCAAACTTAGGCGCCCACTCTAATGAGGTGCTGCCCCCCGCCGAAAAAAGCGCTATTTGCGGCTTCATGCTTACGGCAGTTTCAAGGCTTACTACTTTGTACTTGGTTCCCTTGTACTCGACCTCCTTACCTACCGACCTTTCTGAGGCCACGGGAATGAGTTCGGTTATCGGGAAATTACGTTCCGCCAGTACTTTCAGCATTACTTCGCCCACCATTCCGGTAGCGCCTACAACAGCAACTTTCATAATAATAGTGTTATTAATAAATTAGATTGAGCCAAAAGTAGTTATAAAACTGTTTCAACACACAAAAATATAACAAAGAAAAACCGCCCTCTGGGGACGGTTTTGTTAATAATAGAATATATAGCATAGCGGAAACTTCTAATATAACACAATGTTACAATTGTAACAAAATACTAGTAATAGCTTACAGGCGCGGCTTGTTTTGCAGGGCATCGCGTATTTCCATAAGCAGCTTTTCTTCGTTAGTGGGGGCAGGCGGCGCGGCGGGAGCGGCTTCTTCTTTTTTGCGCATGCTGTTTATGCCCCTTACAATCAGGAACAACACAAAGGCCACTACCACAAACGAAATAACATTACTAAGGAAGTTGCCGTACTTAATCCCGGCGCCCCAGGTAAGTTCCTTGATGTTCTCCAGCCCGGCTTTTTCGAGTATCGGCGAAAGTATGAGCGGGGTAATAATATCTTCTACCAATGATTTTACAATGGCCCCAAAAGCCGCACCTATGATTACACCAATGGCCAGGTCCATTACATTGCCTTTTACCGCAAATTCTTTAAATTCCTTTAATATTGCCATAGATGTTTGTGTTTTAGTTAAAATTTGTTTTATGGTTATGCTAATTTACAAAAAGTACCTTATGGTTTACAGAAAAAGGTGTTAGCGGATTGTGAAAGGGTGTTAAAAGTGAAGATGTCGGTTGGTGGTTGTAGGTTGTTGGGAGCTTCGCCAAAATGGAACACAGATGAAACCGATGCTTCGCAGACACAGATTAGCGCTGATTAAACGCTCAAGTGAAGCTCATTCCCCTCCTTTCGGAGGGGTGGGTGAAAGCCGGGGTGGATAAACCTATAAAGTTACTTATCAAGTTCATAAACCACCCCACCCTACGGGCACCCCTCCGAAAGGAGGGGAATGGGATACGTGCTACGTGTGTAAAACATCTGAGTGAAGCTGCTCTCTCTCCTTCGGAGAGGGCTGGGGAGAGGCTCCTAATTCTTCCCCTCCTTTTCATTTAAATATTTCCAATACCGTCTCGGCACGTGCTGTATGTGCAGCTTCATGTTCTTGCGTGCGGGGATGTTGGTGCTGTTAAAATAGTCTTTCCACAGCATCGATGCCAATTCTTCCTTTTCATCCTGCAAACTAACGGGCAGAACTACTTTTGTAGTGTCGATATTAGCCACGAACTCACAGGTAATTTCTTCCACCGTTTTCAAGTTGTAGTACAGGCCATACTTGCGTTTGATGTCGTAAATAATCCACTGCTGGTCGGCATAGCGGTCCTTAAAAAACTTGCTGATTAGCGGCAGCACGTTAAAGTCGGGCTCTACGGGACAGTAATACATACCATCGGCGGTTTTCTGGAACCGGATGAACGCTTTCATGCGGTGCTTTTCGCGGTTCACGCTTTTATCCATCTTGCTTACGGCCATTACATACGGGTTGCCAAAGTTAGCCTCCGCGCCCGGCGGATTATCAAAAATATAGCGCGCAAAATTACATAAGTCTTTAAACGTCTGTGGGTCTTCACTCAGATAGGCTTTGTAGAACATGATTTCCCAACGCTTGTCCATCTTTTTACCCAGGGCAGTCCACACCCGTTTGGCCTTAGCCGCATCGCTTACCACGGTATGCGGTTCATCCAGCATGGTGGGCTGGTAGTACTTATCCCAAACCACATCCACAGCTTTATCCTTCCGCTCATAACTGTCAAACACAGCCGTAAGCAGCCCTTCAAATGAACCGTCAAAAATGTAAGCAATCAAATGTTCTATTTTTTATGTTCTATTTTCTATTGTCTCACATCTATTATCTATCATCTAACCGTCTCTCAAAATAGAGAGAGCTGATTCTGCGCCGTCTTTAAATACTTGCTGTTGCTCTCTGCCAGTATCATGCCTTTTAATTGTGGCGCGTCTGGCTCCGTAAGGCTGTAGGGGCTGTCGGCACAGCGGATAAAATACTTTGCCCTGTTATAGGCAATGCCTATTTTTTGAAGCTGGTAGCTGTAGAGCCGTCCAAATTTACGCGCCTGTACAATCTTATTCGCCGACCCCACCCCTATACCCGGCACGCGCAGTATCATTTTATAATCGGCGGTATTAATGTCTATAGGGAACTGGTGCAGGTTGCGCAGTGCCCAGCTGAGCTTCGGGTCGATATCAACATCCAGGTGCGGGTTTTTAGGGTTGAGCAGTTCCTGCACGCCAAAGCCATAAAAGCGCATGAGCCAGTCCGTTTGATACAGCCTGTTTTCGCGCAACAGCGGCGGCTGGCTGCCTATAACCGGCATGCGCGTGTCGTGGCTTATGGGGATGTACCCGCTGTAGTATACCCGCTTCAGCGAATAGTCCTTATAATACTGGTCGGCGCTGTACATAATTTCCATATCGGTTTCGGGCGTGGCACCTATCACCATCTGGGTGCTTTGCCCGGCAGGTACAAACTTCGGCATGCTTTTTATCAGCCCGGTTTTCTTCTCGTCTTTAAATCGCGTAATGGTATCCTGAATAAAGCCCAGCGGTTTTTTAACATCGTCATGGCTTTTATCGGGTGCCAAAAGCTTCAGCCCGGCTTCGGTGGGCATCTCCAGGTTAATACTCATACGGTCGGCATAGAGGCCGGCTTCGGTAAGCAGTTCAGGGCTGGCGCCCGGTATGGTTTTTAAATGGATGTAGCCGTTAAAGCGCTCTTCCAGCCGCAGCCGTTTTACAATACGCACCAGGCGCTCCATGGTAAAATCGGCATTCTTAAAAATACCCGAGCTCAAAAACAAGCCCTCAATATAGTTGCGGCGGTAAAAGCTCATGGTTAATTCCACCACCTCATCTACGGTAAAGGCAGCGCGTTTTACATCGTTGCTTTTGCGCGACACACAAAAGGCGCAGTCGTAAATGCAATGGTTGGTAAGCAGTATTTTGAGCAGCGATACACAGCGGCCGTCTTCGGTATAGGTATGGCAAATGCCGTTGCTGGCGTCGCCTATGCCACCGTTTTCGTTCTTGCGCTTGCTACCGCTTGACGAACACGACACGTCATATTTTGCCGCGTCGGCCAGTATATTCAGCTTTTCCCTTATCCGCTCGCTCATGTTGAATATTTTCTTCAAATATAAGAAAATATTATTTATATGATTACGTTTTAACTATTGTATAATTTGAGATTGGAACACCGATGACACAGATGCTGCGCAGGCACTGATTTGTACAGATTTTGAAGTACGAGTGAAGCTATTCCCCGCCGCGGCGGGGAATGCCGGGTTGGCTACGTCGCTGAAGTTATTTATTAGATTAAGAACCACCCCGCCCTGCGGGCACCCCTCCGAAAGGAGGGGAATGGGATACGTGCTACGTCTTTAAAACACCCGAGTGAAGCTATTCCCCTCCTTCCGGAGGGGTGGCTGAAAGCCGGGGTGGGATTACACACTATAACTATCAATAATGAACTTTTCCAATTCGGTCATTACATTATCCAAGTCATGTAAAACCCTTAAATATGGAATCCGGTAAACTTTCAATCCTAACGATATTAAAAATTCGTCGCGTTTCTTATCGTAATCTTCTTTTTCGTTATGTATAGTGCCGTCGATTTCTATTATTAAGCCAAGCGACTTAATATAAAAATCTACAATATAATTTCCTATAATGCGCTGCCTGTCAAAATCAATCTTGTAGAATTGCTTTCTGTTAACTTGTTTCCAAAATACTACTTCGGGATAATTTCCTGCTTTCCGTAATTTTTTTGACCAATCTTTTAAATCGTGATTGGCAGGGAGATTATAGACGTAGTTACTATAAATTGGCTTTCCATTTATATGTGCTATAACATCCCCGTTCATAAAAAGGCTTTTTGTAAAGATAATTATTTTACCCGCCCTGCGGGCACCCCTCCGAAAGGAGGGGAATGGTATACGTGCTACGTGCTTAAAACACCCGAGTGAAGCTCCTCCCTCTCCTTTGGGGAGGGCTGGGGGAGGGGATTATTCCTTAAAAAACACCCTTTTAACCCGCTGCGAAATACTCGTGAGTATCTCATACGGTATGGTGCCCAGCGCCTTTGCCATTTCTACTACCGTAGGGCTTTCGCCAAAGATAATGGCCGTATCGCCCTCTTTACAACTGATGCCTGTAACGTCTACCATAAGCATATCCATACAGATGCTGCCCAGTATGGCGGCCTTTTGCCCGTTGATGGTTACAAAACCTTTACCGTTGCCCCACGCACGAGGGATACCGTCGGCATAGCCTATGGGCAGCGTGGCAATGCAAGTGGTGTGCTGCGCCATAAAGCGGCGGCTGTAGCCCACACTATCCCCAGCGGGGACTTCCTTTATCTGTAATATTACCGTTTTTAGCGTGCCAACAATTTGCAGGCTCTTGCGCTCGGTGGCATCATTCCCCACACCGTAAAGGCCTATGCCCAGACGCACCATATCGTACTGCGCTTCGGGATAATTGTAGATGCCCGATGTGTTAAGTATGTGCCGAATGGGCTGTATGTTTAGGTCGGCTATTAACTGATTTGACCAGGCTTCAAACTTGCCGAACTGCTCCTCCGTAAAATCGCGGAACTGCAAATCGTCACTTGCAGATAAATGCGAAAAAATGCTTTTTACGCTTACTAAATTGTTGTTGCACAGCAGGTCGGTAAGCTCCTTTAGCTGATTTTCCTGAAAGCCCAGGCGGTGCATACCGGTATCGAGCTTTAGGTGTATGGGGTAATTGCTCAGGTTTTTCTGCTGTGCCATAGCGATAAACGCACGAAGTTCCTTGGCTGAATAAATCTCCGGTTCCAGGTTATACGCCGCCATGGCCGCAAAGGTGGTACTCTCAGGGTTCATGACCATTATGGGCGTACTGATGCCCGCGTTGCGCAGCGCAATCCCTTCATCGGCAAAGGCCACCCCCAGGTAGTCTACCTTTTCGTGGCTCAGCGCCTTGGCAATTTCGTAGCTGCCCGCCCCGTAGCCAAAGGCCTTTACCATCACCATAACTTTGGTCGTGGGCTTAAGCCTGCTCTTATAAAAATTAAGGTTGTGGATAATGGCGTTCAGGTTGATTTCAAGCACCGTTTCGTGCGTTTTCTCTTCCAGGAACACCACAATTTCGTCGAACCGGAAACTGCGCGCGCCCTTTATCAGCAGGGTTTCGTCGGCAAAAGCACTGGCGCGGTAGTGCGTTAAAAAGTCGGTGGTGCTTTTATATGGGTAAAAGTTGGGGAAGCTTGCTAACTCGCGGCTTATCGTCTCCCCTATGCCTATTACCTGGCTGATGTTGTGCCCGGAAAGCAGCTTCGCCACCTTACCGTACAGCACTTTAGTATCAAACCCGCTCTGGAACACATCCGAAAGGATAACCGTTTTCTTCTGGTGGGTTTTTTGCTGCTCTAAAAAGTCGAGCGCTATTTTTAAGCTTTGGTAATCGCTGCTAAAACTATCGTCTATGAGGGTGCAGCCGTTAATGCCGTTCTTAACCTGCAGGCGCAGCTCTACCGGATAGAGTCCGGCTATACGGTCGGCAATCGTTTCGGCACTGTAGTCTAAATGCAGCATCAGCATGATGCAGGGTATGGCATTCTCTACCGAAGCATCATCGGTAAACGGTACGTGTACGTCAAAATCGCCCCGGTAACTTAGGGTAAGTGTAGTACGGCCGTTTTGCAGTTTTTTAGCGATGTTTACGTGGGCCGTAGCATCCTCAAATCCCCAGGTAAAGGTGTTGGTGTTTTCTGGCACCAAGCCAATTACCTCCGCATTATTATGCAGGATAAGCGTTTTTACATGGGTAAACAGTTGCAGCTTTTCGGCTATCTTTTGCTCCCGCGAACTAAAGCCCTCGTCGTGCGCGGTACCGATGTGGGTCAGGATGCCTATGTCTGGCCGTATGATGGGTTCAAGCTTTTGCATTTCGCCCACGGTAGAAATCCCTGCCTCAAAAATACCCAGGTCGTGGTGCTCGTTAATGCCAATGACACTCAGCGCCACGCCTACCTGCGAATTGTAGCTGCGCGGGCTGCGGATGATGTTATAATCAGGGCTCAGCAGGTAATTGAGCCATTCTTTTACAATGGTTTTGCCATTACTGCCGGTAATGCCTACAACCGGGAAGCTGTACAACCCACGGTAGTATAACGCAAAATCCTGCAAGGCCTTTAGCGTGTCGGGTACCAGGTAAAAGTTGGCCTTACCTTTAGCGGCTTCCGGGATGTGATTGACCACAAAGTTAATGACCCCCTTAGCCATAAGCGCGGGAATGAACTGGTGGCCGTCGCGGTTTTGCCCGCCCAGCGCAAAGAAGAGGGTGCCTGAATTGTTTTGCAGCGACCGGCTGTCTATAGACACGTTGTCTATCTCCATATCGGGCTGCGGGCCTTCAAAACGGGCTTGTAAGGCGGTGGTGATATTGTGGGTGTGTACGCTCAATCTAAACAGAATTTAATGTAAAATTACTATTTAAACACGTAACTTTCGAGTGTCTTACATTAATCCATATAATTATGACTAAAGTTACAGGTTCATTTTATTTTAAATTGACAGTCAATGGTAACTTAATTGGCGAATTCACAAATAATCATTCAGATGGCATTACCGTTGAAGCGGCAAACAGAAATGACGTTGGTAATTCATTTATTGGAAATTATCAAACTTCTTGGAGAGAAGGAAATACTTATTCTGCTGACCTTTCTATTACATTTAGAGAAAACAGTAATCAATTAAAGTTTGAACTTTTATGGAAAGGAACAAATATTTTTAGAGGTGAAGGTTTTTTAGTAGATGGCATTTTGATAGGTCATTACTATTCCGAGTAATCTATTTAAATTATCAGCTTAGATTGTCACCAAAAATCATTCGTTTTACTTCTTCAGTAGTATAAGTTTCAAGGGTACCCTCTTCAAGCTGTTTTAGTACAAGTTCAATATCAGCTATTAATTCTTCACGGGTAACGGGAGTTCCGTCTATATCATACCCTACAATATTCTCTCCTGATTCCATTTGGGTATCTATTTTATCAAATATAATAAAATTTTCAGCGAAGATAATTACTGGCCGCTTTTAAAGCACATCCTGCTTTTCCTCATTTCCCCCTTTGTGAATCAGGGGGTTGCGCATCGCCTCATAATAGGCCGCCCTGCTCAGCGGTTCATATTCTTCGGTTTCGCCCAGCAAAACCAACTTGTCGTTATTCGCTTTGCGGAAACTGTAGTTGGCAAGGTTACCTGTGCGGGTGCATACGGCATGCACTTTAGTAACATATTCGGCGGTAGCCATAAGCGCGGGCATGGGGCCAAAGGGGTTGCCTTTAAAATCCATATCGAGCCCGGCCACAATAACGCGGATGCCGCTATTGGCAAGGTCGTTACACACGGCCACGATTTCGTCGTCAAAAAACTGGGCTTCGTCTATGCCCACCACTTCGCAGCCCTGGGCAAGCAGGCGGATTACAGATGCACTCTCTACAGGCGTACTACGTATCTGGTTGCTGTCATGAGATACCACCATGGCATCGTGGTAGCGGGTATCTATGGCGGGTTTAAAAATCTCTACTTTTTGTTTGGCAAACTGCGCGCGTTTGAGCCTGCGAATCAGTTCTTCCGTCTTGCCCGAAAACATGGAGCCGCAGATGACCTCTATCCACCCAAATTGTTCTTTATGGTTAACCGTATTTTCGAGAAACATTTTGTATCTTGAGTCTGTAAAACAAAAATGTTTTGTGTTACTTTGTGTTGAAACAAATTTATTAAAAAACTATTGCGCCACCCCTTATTATCTCAAAAGTTATGAAGAAAAAGTTAGAAGCCGAGCTTATAAGCATTGCCCACCGCATCCTGAAACTCAAGAACCGGGCTGAGCTGGATGTATTGCGCGAGGAAACCCTGAAGCTGTATGAAAAGCTGTCGGTGCTTAAATTTGTAGAAGATAATTTTAGCGACGTAAAACCCACTATAGGCTACGCCTCGGCAGAGGGTAAACTGGAAGAGATATACAGCCCTGAAAGCCCCCTAACCCCCGAAGGGGGAAGTGAGGACGCGCCCAAAGAAGATACAGAAAATAAAAGTGGTGAAGGTGTGGATACAGATGGTGATGCTAAAGCGCCCGTAACTGAAGAAGAAAACGCAGCCGAAGGTGAAGCTGAAGTAGCCGACTCCGAAGCTCCGGAAGCGCAAGCTGAGAAAACAGAAGATACCGAGGAGGCGCAACCAAAAGAAGAAGCTCCCAAAGCGGAAGTGAAAGAAGAAACCAAAGACAAACCCCAACCCGAACAGCCTGAAGAAGATAAAGAAAATACCGGCGGCGAGGGCGTAGATACTGATGGCGACGGCAAAGCCCCTATAGCCGCTGAAGAGGAAGCCGCACAGGAAGTAGCCGAAAAAGAAGAGGCAGCACCGGAACCTGCTAAAGAAGTACAGCCTGCTGAAATAACCATAGATGCCGAAGTAGGCCTGCATCCCGAAGAGGAAAAGGCTATTACTGAAGATCCGGAATTGCCTGCAACAGGAGGCCTAAGCGAAACCGAAGGCCAGGATAAGGACAACGGCGCGGGCGAAGGTGTAGAAACGCCCGGTGGCAAACCTGCCGTATCTACCGAGGAAAAGAAAAACACCGAAGCCAGCGGCGCGTTTGATTTTAGCTTTGAAAAGAAAATAGAGCCTGTAAAGCAGAAGGAGATTTCTTTTGAAGATTTTCACGACTATAAGGAACCCGAATTTATAAAAAAAGGCAGCGCTGATACGCCGGCACAGCCAAAAGCAGCTGAAACCGACGACTGGCGCAACTGGCAGCCGAATAAAAGTACTACCGAAACTCCTGCCCCACCAAAAGAAGACCCTAAAGCCGACGAACCTAAATATGACCCGATAAGCGACTGGAAAAACTGGGAGCCTAATAAAGCCGATACCCCTAAACAGCCGGAACAGCCTAAAACCGACCCCGTTGTTGACGACTGGAAAAACTGGGAGCCGTCTAAATCGGCTAGTACCCCTGCACCCGAGGTTCCGAAAGAAGCCCCTAAAGCCGCACCTGTGGTAGACGACTGGCGTAACTGGGAACCGGCAAAACCAGCGGAAAATCAGAAAGCAGAAGCCCCAAAATTTGAAATCCCGAAGCCGGAACCAGTTACGTCAGCACCTGCACCCGCCGCCGCTAAGGCTAGCAGCGGCGTTGTGCGTGCCATGAGCCTGGGCCTTAACGACCGCATTGCCTTTGAGAAGAACCTTTTTGGCGGCAGCAGCGAAGACCTTAACCGTGTGGTGTCGCAGCTCAATACGCTTAACACCTTTGAGGAGGCCAAGGATTTTATAGCCGACCTTGTAAAGCCCGATTATCAAAACTGGAAGGGCAAAGAAGAGTTTGAAGAGCGCTTTATGCAGCTGGTAGAGAAAAAATTCAGTTAGAGCCTGTTTAAATTTTATTTTTGAGAATGCCTATAGCTTATTTTGAGGATAGCAGCGCTATCACGAGTAAAATTTAACGCAGTTGCAGGCAAAAAGAAGCATAAGCAAATTATCAATACATTTTAAACAGGCTCTTAATGTCTAAGCTATATATTGTACCCACGCCCATAGGCAACCTGGAAGATATGACCTTTCGCGCCATCCGCGTGCTAAAGGAAGTAAACCTCATATTAGCCGAAGATACCCGCACCAGCGCCAAGCTGCTCAAGCATTATGAGATAGGCACCCACATGATGAGCCACCACATGCACAACGAGCACAAAACGGTTGAGGGCGTTATCCAGCGGCTGCAAAATGGCGAAACCATTGCCCTTATAAGCGATGCCGGTACCCCCGCCATATCAGACCCCGGGTTTTTGCTTACACGTGCCTGTGTAGAGCACGGCATCCCCGTAGAATGTTTGCCCGGCGCCACGGCCTTTGTGCCTGCCCTGGTAAACAGTGGCCTGCCGAATGATAAGTTTGTTTTTGAGGGTTTCCTGCCCGATAAAAAAGGGCGGCAAACGCGCTTTTTGGCCCTGGCCGAAGAAACCCGTACCATGATATTATATGTGTCGCCGCACAAACTGGTGAAGACGCTGGGTGAGTTCGTACAGTACTTTGGCGCTGAGCGACCCGTTTCCGTTTCGCGGGAACTGAGCAAGCTGCACGAGGAAACCTTACGCGGCACCGCTACCGAAGTCCTTGCCCACTTTACCGCCAAAGAACCCCGCGGCGAAATTGTAGTTATTGTAGGGGGAGCGGTGTTGGAGAAGAAGAAGCGGGAGAGGGAGTAGGCAGTGATCAGTAGCAGTAGGCATTGTTTAGTCGCAGTGTTCAGTCGCAGTAGGCAGTAGCTTCACTCGGGCGTAAAAAGGCAACGCGGATGACGCAGATGCTGCACAATCGCTGATTTACACGGATTTTTTACGCTGTTTACCTATATTCTATGTTCCTGTCTTCCCGTACTGTCATTGCGGAGGAACGGAGCGCGGCAATCTAATACTAGAACGCAAGAGTGATGTTTAATTTCGACGATAGGAGACACCGAAGGTTCAATGAAGTTAAATCTCGACTTGAATTTGTATAATAGTTTCTATTTTCCACCGTTACATTCAGATAACCACCTCCATTCACTATGAAAATAAAGCCAATCATTTTCTCTCTGGGAATAAGCTTTTCCCTGCTACTTGCTTCATCATGCAAACAAGAAACCGAAGCACTGCCCAAAAAACCTGTAGCAGAACCAAAAGCAAAAATAGAAGTTGACACAACAGCTACAACGGTACCAGACACAAACAGAATTGCTACAGATCCTTTCAGATCAGGCGATTATGTTTTTGCTGAAACAGCTGAAGTGTTCAGGGAAAGATTTAACGCGTTTATGCAAAAATCGGGTTGGGAATTACAGCTTAAAAGAGGTGAGGTTACAACCGTAGATCAGTATACTATTTGTAATATGCCATTAACTGAACACATTAATATTGCAGCTAAGCTTAATAAAGATAAAGCAGTGGTTAAAGTTGTTCTTTTTAGCAGTTATGACTTTGATGTCCCTTCTGAAATGGAAATCGTACATGCTATGAAAGGAATGATTGCTGCCGGACCCGCCCACCGCTACATTACTGCTGATGAAATTGAAACTATAATGTATGGCCTTGGTACACTGGCAGACGACAAAATTTACCCGAAAGGAATTTATCATCGGGACGGAACCCGCTATGAAGTTAAAGTTAATTTAAGTAATGTATATTTTGGTGTAAATGCACAATAGTCTCCATTAGTAATGCCTCATAAACTGCATCAAAACCCCATACTCCTGTAACAAAAAACACCCTTTAAACCAGTACATTTTGTAACTTTATCATGCCAGATAACCTAACCAACTATAAGCATGAATAACGACCTTTGGCAGAAGATACTCGATTTTGACTTTGATGGCCCCGGAGATTACACCTTTACCATCCGCCTTGCGAAAGAAAACCACTGGACGCGCAACTTTACCCAACAGGCGCTGCTGGAATACCGCAGGTTTATGTACCTCGCCGCCACATCGGGCAGTATGGTATCGCCATCAGAAATTGTAGATATAGTATGGCACCAGCACCTCATTTTTACGCAATTGTATACCGACTTTTGCAACCTCTTGGGCAAACACATACAGCACATCCCTTCCACCCACAACAGGCAGGAGGCCGAAACCTTTAAGCAGGCTAAAGAACATACCACCCGGCAGTACAACAGCGTTTTCGGCGCACAGCCCAAGGCAATTTGGGAATACAGCAGCATGTTTGAACCGCTTAATCTGCCCGGGGCAAAACACGATATTCGCGCCACGGTAACAATAGGGCTCGTATTATTTTTGCTGTTGCTCGTGCCTGCCTACTGGTGCCTTAAGCCACTTTATATACACATATCAGGCCCGGCTTTCCTTATAGGGTATGTACTTATTATTTTTGTAACCTACACGTGGATATCTAACTACAACCGCAAAAAACTACTGCAGATAATATCCGAAGCCGATGAAAGCGCTTTTGTATTTAACCTGCAGCCGTATGAACTGGTGTACCTTAAAACACAAAGCCTGGATTATGTGGTGCACGGCAGCGTTAACGAACTTATAGTACGCAATGCCATTACGATTAATGAACACAAGTCGGTTACCCTTAATGACGATGCGGTACCCGAAAGCAGGGAGCAGGCCCAGGTGGTGGATGTTTTAAACGAATTTAAATGGATACCCTATCCCGGCCTGCTGAAGTTGCTGGTTAATAAGCCGGTGTTTAACGCTATTGCCAGTGCTATGGATGCATTAACGAACCATTTTAAAAACTCAGAAAAGTTTGCAACGCTCTTCCGCCTCAACTTTATGATAGGGCTACTACTGCTGCTAACAGGCTATACACGGTTTTTTACCGGAGTATCCCGAAATAAGCCTGTTATGTACATCTTTTTACTGAGTATAGCTTTGACTATCGGCGTAATACTCCTTTTAAAACGCCTTATAAATGAAACTTTTAAAAACACCATCCCCGACCTTTACATAACCCAAAGAGTTCCGCAATCTGAAGTTAACAATAACTGGCAATGGCGTTACCTTGCGGGGGGTACGGCAGTATTGTACCCGGTTTTTATTCCTATAGCAGAACAAAAGCCCGAAGCCGGTACATGGGGCGACGGTGGTTCCGGCGGGTGTGGGTCATCCGGTGGCGATGGCGGAGGCAGCAGTTGCGGCGGGGGCTGTGGCGGTTGCGGCGGGGATTAGTTATAACGAACACTAAACCCAGATAGTTATAGCGACGGATGCTGCGCAATTGCTTATTTAAACGGATTTTTTCACGTAGGAGTGTGTTTCACAAATTCAAACATCGTAAAATTTGTGAAAATTAGCGCAATTCGTGGCTAATCTCCGAAAATCGCATATGATGCGTTTGCGCTGCCCCCATCATAACCTTACTCAATCAAAAAATGATATACCTTTGCATCAAAACCGCTACCTGTGAAAAAAATCCTCATTATTGATGACGAAGAAAAGCTAAGGGCGCTCATGACCCGTATCATTTCGCTTGAAGGCTTTGAGGTAGTGCAGGCGGCAGACTGTAAGCAGGGCCTTAAGAAACTCGCGCAAAACGACATTGATGTAGTGCTGTGCGATGTAAAGCTGCCCGACGGCAACGGGGTAGGCCTTGTTACAACTATTAAAGAGGGGTATCCGGGGATAGAAATTATTTTACTTACGGCATACGGCAACATACCCGATGGCGTACAGGCCATTAAAAATGGCGCGTTTGACTACATTGTAAAGGGCGACGACAATAACAAGATAATCCCCCTGCTGCACCGCGCGGTAGAAAAAAGCGCGCTTACCCAAAAAGTCGCGCAGCTGGAAGCCAAGCTGGAGCAGAAATTTTCGTTTGAGGGCATCATTGGCGCGTCAGGTAAAATTATGCAGGCCGTTGAGTTGGCAAAAAAAGTCGCCCCTACCGAGGCTACTGTGCTGCTTACCGGCGAAACGGGTACCGGTAAGGAAGTGTTTGCCAATGCCATACACCAGAACAGCCCCCGCAAGAACCATAACTTTGTTGCCATAAACTGCTCGGCGTTCAGCCATGATTTGCTGGAAAGCGAGATGTTTGGCCACGTGGCCGGGGCATTTACCGGCGCGGTTAAAGACAAAAAAGGGCTTATTGAAGAAGCCCATAACGGCACCATATTCCTGGACGAACTGGGCGACATGGCAACCGACTTACAAGCCAAACTGCTTCGTGTGCTGGAAAACGGCGAGTTTATAAAAGTGGGCGAAAGCAAAGTAACCAAGGTGAACGTGCGGGTAATAGCCGCTACCAATAAAAACCTCATCAGCGAAATTGAGGCGGGTAACTTCAGGCAGGATTTGTACTACCGCCTTTCGGTTTTTGCCATACAGCTGCCGTCCCTGCGCGAGCGTGTTAAGGATATTGAGCCTTTAGCACACTATTTTGCCAGCTACTTCGCGCTGAAAACCAACAAGCGTGTTTCGGATCTTTCTGCCGGTTATATAAAAGCGCTGCAACTACACAACTGGCCGGGCAACATACGCGAACTTAAGAACGTGATAGAGCGGAGTATCATACTCGAAAACAGCACTATACTTACTCCGGACAGCCTGCCGTATGAAATTCAGCAACTGCAACCCGAAGCTAAAAATGAAGGCGGAAAAACGCTGTCGGCCTTCTCTATGGCCGCCGCCGAAAAGCTGCACATACAAAAGGTTTTTAACCACACTAACGGCAACAAGGCCGAAACCGCGCGCCTGCTTAATATAGGCATCGCCACGCTGTATCGCAAAATTGAGGAGTACGCTATTAAGTTGTAAAGTCGTAAAGTTTTTAAAGTCGAAAGGCAAGAGGGACAAGGCAGAATAGGTGCTGGTTGTTCCATGTCGACGAAGGAGACATCTCTAAAATTTTCACCGCAATTTCACTTCAAGTCCTGCAAGGTTTTAAATACCTTGTAGGTATAAATTAACCTCCCCACAAATTAAACCTACAAGGCCGCCAAGACCTTGCAGGTTGGGCAAACTCATAAAACCCTATCAATATGATACACCCCACCCTATCAAAATGATAGGATTTTTTATTTGGCACAACTCCACCATCCAGATAACATATTAAAAATAAGCAATATAAAATAATATGTTAAAGAGGGTACAACATTTGGCTATTACATGGC